>Ga0180732_1000105_pt1 | contig 85303 bp, 78 predicted proteins | sample KR11_01MetaG_FD_148674 | JGI IMG/M metagenome (GOLD analysis project Ga0180732, IMG submission 148674) | Groundwater microbial communities from the Olkiluoto Island deep subsurface site, Finland - KR11_0.1 MetaG | ecosystem: Environmental > Aquatic > Deep subsurface > Groundwater | place... | reverse complement strand
GGATAAGGCAATCTCCCATTTGAGGAAACTGCAAAAGATGCCTGATCGAGTAAGCAAGTACTTCAGGCATCCGAAAATAGCATATGCTGCTTAACCATCGTATATTAAATTGCCGGGTTAATATTACAATAAAAATCTGGGTTTTTGATAATCCTGATATTTTATTTGTCTTGGCAGAGGGCTTTGATGACCCTTCTCTTCCTTATTATATGACTATTGAGAGAATATATGAAAGAATTGAAGCGCTATTCATGCCATATGGTTGAGGCTTTTGGACTCGACAGACGAGTTGAAAATTATCAAGGCAAACGACCAATTGGTCATTATAGCTGGGATTTTGACTGTATACTAACAGTAATCGAAGATGCATTGAATGACCAAACAGAATACCCAAATCATGAAGATCAAGGGTATAAAGCTTTAAAAAGCCTTTTTGATCGGCTAAAAACAGAAAACCGTAAATTTGATTAACGCCTTCGGCGTACACCCAGTGCAGGCGACCGCCGGGGCCGGGCGCGTTTGAAAAATTGTTCCAAGGCTGTAAATCATCAATTGCTTAAACAGTCAGTGGAAGCCCTGACGGCCCCTGACCGGTGCGTTCGAATCCGCACTCATTTTTTCATGTAGGTTGATAAATTATACCAAATTGGTATATTGTATATACTATGAATTTTGAATTTGATCCTAAAAAATCAGATAGCAACAAAAATGAGCATGGGATTGATTTTATTGAAGCCCAAGAGCTTTGGAATGATATTGATCTATTAGAAATTCCAGCTAAAACAACCGATGAATTGAGACTCCTGGTTATTGGAAAAATAAATAAAAAACACTGGACTGGGATTATCACATACCGCAATGATAATATACGAATTATCTCAGTTCGGGGTGCCAGGAATGAGGAGATTGAGCTTTATGAAAGCTAAAGAATTAGATAAAATATTCGATGATGGGAAAAGCATTTTAGAACGTTTAGACCTCTCAAAGACCAGGCGGCCGAACCAGGAACAGAAAAGGGTTAATGTCGATTTTCCTCTCTGGATGATTCAGTCGCTTGATAGAGAAGCTAAACGTCTTGGTGTGCCTCGGCAATCGATTATTAAGATTTGGCTTGCTGAAAGATTACACAAATCCGCTACCACATAATATTCGAACCTGTCGTTCCACACTCGACCGGGAACCCGTGTCTTTTTTCCTAACAGCCTCGGTTGAGTTAAACGTGGCTAAAACTCTGCCGGTTTGGGTTCCCGGCCGGTGAACTTGTTGTTACTTTCTTTCCAACAGTAATCCTCAATTCTGGCAATTACCCATCACCTAACAGTAGTAAGTGTTATCTCTTAAAATAGAATTTATTTTTGAACGGAAAAAATTGTAACACATCAGCTGTTTCGCGTTTTGTGATATTTTTTACGTATCACAGCCTGATTTAATTAGGAGGAAAAACCTTCATCCCAACTTGGGTATTAAGCCTGTACCTGCAAGAGCCTGCCCCTGTCACGGTTGCTTTACGGAAAGAATCGCCTCGACAATCTTTTTATAACCGGTGCAGCGGCAAAGATTTCCCGATATGGCCTCTTTAACCTCGTCCTTTGTCGGATCAGGGTTACGGTCAAGAAAAGACTTGGCCGTCATGATCATACCCGGCGTGCAATAACCGCATTGGACTGCCCCCTTCTCATGAAAAGCCTGTTGCAAAGGATGCAGCCCCTCTCCTTTGGATAAACCTTCAATCGTTGTTATCTCCTTACCCTTGGCTGTAACCGCTAAAATAAGGCAGGAAAGCGCAGGCTTGCCATCTATCAGAACCGTGCAGGCGCAGCAGGAACCCATTCCGCAGCCTTCTTTTGTTCCGGTAAGATGAAGTTCATCCCGTAAGACTTCCAGAAGAGTCTGCTTCGGCGCTGCTGCCACCTCATAGGCTTCTCCATTCACCTTCAGTTCCACCAGTCTTTTCATTATGCCTGCCCCCCTTTCATATCTTCCCATGCCTTCATGCAGGCGCGCTTTACAAATACTGTTACCATCTCCTTCAAATACCAGGCCGAATAACCATGATTCGGATAAGGTGTGATTTCCTGATGCGCCTGCAGGGATGCTTCTTCTATCAGATCAGCGCTAAAATTCGCCTCCCGCAACACCGCTTCTGCCTTAATAGCCTCTACCGGAGCTGAGCCTACAGAGGTAAGCCAAATATTTGCGTCATTAATCCTTTCACCATCAACCTTCAGGTAGGCTGCAACACCCACAATTGGAAAATCGATAGACCCGCGCTCCCGGTATTTCACGTAAGCCCCATAGCTTAAAGGCGAAGGTTTTGGCACATGTATTTCTGCTATCAGATCTTCAGAAGAAAGCGCATAAGCCTGCTCACCTTTACCGGAATAGATTTGTGAAAGATCAAGCATTCGTTCTCCCGCAGAACCTATAACGAGCACCCGGGCTCCCAGAGCCAGTAAAACCGGCGCAACATCGCCTGAATAAACGGCAAAACACTTCTTACCCTTTTTGATCAGGTGGCAGACTGCACCGCCCCTTTTAAAGCATTTTTCCCATACAGACTGGCCAAAAAGATGGGAATGATCATAGTAAAGACATCGCGTATCCTGGCAGAGATTTCCTCCAAGGGTTGCCATATTGCGGAGCTGGACAGTTCCTACCGCATGCGCAGCCTGGGCAAGAGGAGACAAATTACCTTTCAGAAAAGACGATTCTTCCATCTCCCCAAGAGTGACAAGAGCACCTATCTTAAGAATGTCTTTCTCCTCACTGATCGAGCGCAAACCGGAAATTCCCTGAAGATTGACAAGAGCATCAGCTACTGTCACCCTTCTTTTTAGTTTAGGCAATAAATCGGTTCCCCCGGCAAGACCCTTTGCCTTTCCTTTATGTTTAGAGAGCAGACTAACCGCGTCCTGTAAAGTTTCCGGCTCAAAGTATTCAAAATCAGGAAGTCTCATTTTGTTCTTCTCCTTTTTTCTTCTTTAGCTCTCTAAGAACTTTCTCGGGTGTTAAAGGAAGTTCTTTAAACCTTATCCCCGTAGCATTATAGATTGCGTTTAATATGGCCGGACCTATCGGTCCCACAAGCCCTTCTGCCCCCTCTTTGGCTCCATATGGCCCCCCCGGATCATTCGATTCAATAAATAAACCTGACATCTCCGGCATATCCACGGCTGTGGGAAACTTGTAATCCAAAAAGTCGGGATTTAAGGTTTTCCCGCCCTCTACAATAATGTTTTCAAACAAGGCATATCCTAAGCCCATCTGACAGGCCCCCTCCAATTGACCTTCCACACCCAAAAGATTGATTACCCGACCACAGTCATGACTATGACATAAGTTTGTGACTACTACCCGGCCGGTATCTTTATCCACCTCTACTTCCGCTACAACCGCTCCGAATGTATAGGCGGGTGAAAAACTGCCGTATCCCGTAACCATATTAAGTTCAGCCTGTTGTTTCGGATCAGGATTCCAGACTCCTTCTCCCATAATAGTTATACCTTTATGGGCAAGCTGGCACAGCGAAACCGCTTCGATAAAAGATACCCCCTTTTCCTGAGAACCTTTGACATATATCCGCCGGTCCCGGGCTTCAAGGTCTTCAATATTTGCTTCTAACTTCTCTGCAACCGCCTTAAAAAGTTTCTGCTTAAGATCAATTGCAGCACTTTTGACGGCATTGCCGGCCTGGAAAGTACACCGGGCCGAAACCGTAATTAAATCCGGTGGACTGTGATCGGTATCAACAGATGTGATCCTGATATCTTCAACGCCTAATCCTAATTCTTCTGCCGCAATTTGACAAAGTACTGTATCAGATCCCTGACCGATATCCGAAACACCGGATATGATGCCTGCTGTTCCATCCGGATTCGCTTTGATGAAAATGGTGGAGGATGCGGTTTGAGGCCCCAGCAATGGAAGCTGGTTGCCGCTGAAAAGGCCCGTACTTGACATTCCAATACCTTTTAACGGCGGCAGTTTCTTATACTTCTTTTTCCATTCGGACCTTTCCTCAACTTTTTGGAGGCATTCATGCAGTCCGCCACTTGATATATAAAAACCATTAACCGTTGTGTCACCTGTCTTTAAGCCGTTTTTCATTCTTAACTCTATTGGGTCCATGCCCAATTCTTCGGCTACCATATCCATTTGAATTTCAGAGGCAAGGTATGATTGTGGAGAAGTATATCCCCTCATGGCTGTGCAAGGGGCCTTGTTTGTATAAAATCGCTGAGATTCAAACCTGATGTTGGGCTGCCTGTAAACATGGCTTAACCACAGAGCAGCAAGAAATGTAACTACCGGTCCGTGGGTATTATAAGCACCGCCGTCTAACATAATATTTGCTTTGCGGGCCACAATAGCGCCATCATTTTTTACACCTATCTTAATTGCTATCTCCATGGGATGTCTTCTGCAGCTTGCAGAAAACTCCTCTTCCCGTGTGTAACAAATCCTGACAGGTTTACCGGTTATTTTCGATAACAGGGCGCAATGAAGATCCAGTGGATAAAGACCGGCTTTTCCTCCAAATCCGCCCCCCACATGGGGTTTAATCACCCTTATATTTCCCTCCGGCATTTTCAGGACAAACGAAAGAAGTCGCTTTACAAGAAATGGAGATTGCGTCGAAGTCCATAGCGTCACTCTCCCTGAGGAATCAAAATTGGCAACGGAATTGTGGGGCTCTAAAAAGCAATGTTGAACCAGATGGGTTGAAAACCTGTCTTCCCTGATATAATCTGATTCCCGGAAGCCTTGTTCAACATCCCCAAAATCCATTAATATGCTTGTATGTAAATTTCCCGGAAAATTATCATGAATCAGGGGAGCATCCGCCTTAATGGCCTCAGCGATATTAAAGACTGCCGGAAGTGGTTCATATTCCACATGGATATGTTTAAGGGCTTCTTCGGCAATATCTTCACTGATAGCCGCAACAGCTGCAACCTCGTCTCCCACAAACCGTACTTTATCCCGTGCCAGAAAATACCGGTCGGCACTCTCAGGAACCATTGACATCGCAAGCGCATATCTTACATCCGGAATATCACGACCGGTAATAACTGCTCTGACTCCTTTAATTCTTTCTGCTTTACTGGTATCAATGCTGATGATCCTGGCATGGGGATAAGGGCTTCTGAGAATCTTTCCGTATAACATTCCGGAAAGTACTATATCGGTTGTATATAGAGCTTCGCCTTTGATTTTTTCTATGCCTTCAACACGGGGAATCGGCTTTCCTATAACAGAATATCCCTCTTCTTTCATATTCTCTCCTTTGGTGTTTTGCGGGCAATGGCCTTACCAAAATTATTTTTTAAGAACCAAATACACTATAACAAAGCTGATAAAGCAATGAGCGCGCCAATATTTTATAGACTAATAATTAAATATGTTATGCATATCATATTATTAATATGCCATATCCGGTATCTAATAGATTCCATATCCGGTATAAATATGTTAATAATACCATATATGGCATGTTATTACTTAAAGGAGGGTTATAATATTGAATGACAAGGATTTTTTTCACCAGGCTACTTTGCGGATTTGCGGAAGCATAGAACTTGATTTAGTCATGGGCGATTGCTTTGACTTTCTAAAACAGTTTATGCCTGTAAATACTATATCATTTAATATATATGATCCGGATATGGGGGCTATTCAAAATGTCGCCCAAAAAACAGACAATGAAAGCATATCATTTAGCTCCCCAGTAGTTCTTTCAACTGAGGCCAAGGCCTTTCTTGAAGGGCCGAAACCTTCGAAGGTTATAGTCGTCAAGCATCAGGAAGACCACATTATCGGACGGATGCTATCCAAGGCTTTTAAAACAAAAACATTTTCAGGAATGGTAATGTTTCTTGAAACTAAAGAAAAGCTTTTGGGCGGTGTGTCTTTGTTCTCCAGCGGCTATGACAATTATTCAAAAGAGCATGCAAGACTTCTTGCCTTACTGCACGATCCTTTTGCTGTGGCCATGTCCAATGCCTTAAGATATCATGAGGTCGTTAAGTTAAAAGACATGCTTGTTGACGATAACCGCTATCTCAGCCGGGAGCTTTATCGTATAAGCGGTGAAGAAATCATCGGCCAGAATCTTGGTTTAAAGGATGTCATGGAAATGGTTAGACAGGTAGCACCTCTGAACAGCAACGCACTCCTTTTGGGCGAAACCGGTGTGGGCAAGGAAATAATTGCCAATGCCATTCATTACTCTTCTCCCCGCAGCCGCGGACCATTTATCAAGGTCAATTGCGGGGCTATCCCGGAAAGCCTTTTAGACAGTGAACTGTTCGGACATGAAAAAGGGGCCTTTACAGGGGCGGTATCCCGCAAACGGGGCCGTTTTGAGCGTGCCCATACCGGATCTATTTTCCTGGATGAAATCGGGGAGCTTCAGCCCCAGGCTCAGGTCAGACTCCTTCGAGTGATTCAAAACATGGAAATCGAACGGGTAGGCGGAGAAAGCCCGGTTCCTGTGGATATACGGATCATTGCCGCTTCTCACAGAAATCTCGAAGATATGGTGCGGGCTGGTAAATTTCGGGAAGATCTGTGGTACCGGCTGAATGTGTTTCCTATTACGGTTCCGCCTCTCAGGCACAGACTTTCGGATATTTCTTCTCTGGTGAACTACTTTATAGAACGAAAATCAAGACAAATGAATTTTAAGAACCATCCGGTGCTTGCACCGGGTGTTATTGAGCGTTTGCAGTCTTACCACTGGCCCGGTAATGTGAGAGAGCTTGAAAATGCAGTGGAACGGGCTTTGATCCGAAACTGCACTGCATCTGCCGATGAGCCTCTGAGATTTGATGATTTTCCTCCTTCAGAAGTTCAAGCAACAAACCGGAAGATTTCACATCAAAAAGCGCTGCCTCTTAAACTTGATGAGGCCATGAGAGAACATATTCATAAAGTGCTTGATATGACAAATGGCAAAATTCAAGGAAAAGACGGGGCCGCAGCAATTCTGGGCGTTCATTCCAGCACTCTCAGAAACCGTATGATCAAACTAAAAATTCCATTCAAGGATAAGAAATAAACTTGCGACATTTTTGCGGCAAGTTCACGATTCGACTCGCGACATCTCATGCGGGGACTAATTCTCTGAAGAGTATTTGGGAATTATTAATTTAACCGATGGGAATAGTGAAAGATTAGTGTGTGGAATAAATTTGGCGGCGGAAAAACGGTTCATGAAATCCTGATTTACATTTAATTCAACATAAGTGATACTGTTTCTTATTGCATCAATCTCATCCATTAATGTGCAGTCTTTAAGAATCATGGAAGCTCCTTCAAGAGAGCTGTTTCCTATCGACTTGTAAGTACTTTCAGCAAGATCAGGCAGCATTCCGATTGTTATGGCGGAACGCGCATCGATCAGTGAGCCGAAAGTTCCTGCCACATAAAATGTAACCAGCTCGGAAAGCAAAATCCCGACATAAGATGCGATGGTTTCAAGTATAGTATACATGGCGGCCTTGGATCTTATAAGACTGTCAAGATCAGCCTGACTTATAGTCAGATCATGTCCTTTGGCAGAATCTTTTGCAAAAATAACAATAAAAGTCTTAAACCCGTCATTATCCAGCAATCTTGTTTTGCATGTATCCTTAACAAATTTTCCTCTGATATCGATCATACCGGAAAGAAAAAGGGCTGCTGCAAGATCAATAAGCCCGGACCCGCAAATACCTATAGGAGGAAGATCTTCTATTGTATGAACATTAAAATTCTGTGTTTTTTGATCGTAAGAAATCCTGTCGATCACTCCCGGCCCTGCTACCATACCCATCTTGGTTACACCGCCTTCAAGAGCCGGGCCGGCAGCGCCAGCACATGCAACAAGCCAGTTTTTATTGCCAAGCACTACTTCAGCATTTGTACCCACATCAACCAAAATGGATGTGTTTTCACTCCGGTTAATGCCTGAATATAAAATTCCGGCTATAAGATCTCCTCCGAAATAGCTGCCTGTGTTTGGAAATACAAATACTTTGGCGGACTCATTTGCTTTTATTCCAAGCTCTCTTGCGTTTTGACATCCGGGTCTGTTTATTACAGGAATATAAGGCTCTCTGATAAGATAGCGCGGATTAAGTCCAAGCAAAAGATGAGTCATGGCGGTATTACCAGCAACTGAAACAAGATAAATATCGGAATGCCTGATGTTACAGGATTTGCAAAGCTTTTCAACAGCGCTGTTGATGCCGTTTACAATTAAACTCTTTAGAGTTTCAAGGCCGTTTTCTTTTTCCGCAAAATGTATCCTTGTAAGAACATCCGGCCCGACTGATATTTGGGGATTTGCAAATGAACTCTCGGCAAGGGTTTGACCGTCTGACAGGTTTAATAACCTTAACACTACTGTGGTTGTGCCAAGATCAATTGCAAGTCCTGCAACAGTATCTGTATGATTATCGGTTATTCCGGCAAGATGCCACCTCTTGTGATCTTTGAACAGAACGCAGCGCAGATTAAAATTGTTTTTCCGGATAAGTTCAGGAAGCTTTGCCAGCAGGTAAATATCCATATCAACCGACTGGATATTTAAAGCGGTTTTAAGAGTCTTTTCAAAACGCTCCGCATCTGCCGTATTATCACTAAGAGATGGAAAAGGTACTTCTATTTCTTTTATCCAGCTATTGATAGATTCAGTCATAGTCTTGCGTTACAGAAGAAGTTCCACTTCAGATACTATTTTTTTTATTACTTCTCCGGCATTGCCCCTGATAATATAATCGCTGATACTTCCGGTAAGCGGAGTGTTTTCGGGGTTAATCTCAATTATCTTTGCACCCGAATTTTTTGCATCTATAGGTATGTTGGATGCCGGATAAACAACTGCTGATGTTCCGACAACCAGCATGATATCGCATTCTTGGGAAATTTTTTTTGAACGAAACAGGTGTTTTTGCGGTATCATTTCCCCGAAAAATACACAGTCCGGTCTTAAAATTCCTCCGCATTCACATTTGGGTGGAATCTCCTTCAGAGAAACTTTTGATGTTTCGATCTTTTTTTCACATTTTAGGCATCTTTGCAATGCAAAGGTACCATGGAACTCAATAACATCGGTATTTCCGGCAAGCTGATGAAGCCCGTCAACATTCTGGGTTATAATTGAATTCAGAATTCCAAGTTCTTCGAGTCTTGCAAGGCCTTTATGTGCACTGTTCGGTTTTGCATTTTCTATAACGTCTTTCATCTCCCTTATAAGAATATTCCATACTTTGGCAGGATCTCTCATGAATGAGTCAATATGCGCAAATTCCATGGGATCAATTTTTTCCCATATACCGCCTTTGCCCCTGAAAGGAGGAATTCCGCTTTCTACTGAAACACCGGCTCCGGTTAAAGCAACAACTTTGTTTGACTTTGCAAGATCTTTAGCTGCTTTTTTAATCAGATTTTCCATGCGTTTCTTACCATCTCATCAGCTTATGAACTTATAAGCTATTTTTTTATTTGCCTATTAAAGATTCAATATTATTCTTTTGATCCGGTGTAAGCTTTTCAAACTTAAGCTCAACACCAAAAGGTTTTCTCGCTGCAACCTTTGCATTTACCATTACGGACTTCTCTTCTTTTTCATCCGAAATGGTAAGAATAACATTTTGACCCATTGAAAACATTTCGCCTGTTTCAAGAAATAGCCCCTCTTGGTTAATATCTTCAACTAAAGCCCTGTTTGAAATATCATCCGTATCATATTCAACTATAAAATGTGCGGGAATATCTTGACTGTTATCGGCCTGTATTGTTGCAACATCGAGCGATGTTTCAGTTTGCGAATCGTCTGTAATCTTTAAGGCAATTAATGTAATATTGTCGTCGCCTCCCCGCTCATTGGCTAGATCAACCAATTTCCGGCTCGTATTTGATGGAGAATCGTTTTGCATGATATCCATTATTTCTTCCGGTTTCACTTTATCGCTAAGACCATCAGAACACAAAAGAACCAGATCACCGTTATATATTTTTATTTCGCAGAAGTCGGGCTCTACTTCCTCTTTAATCCCTATAGCCCGTGTGATAGTGTGCCTGAATCTTTCCGAAAGAGGCGGGGCATCGGGTGGAGCAAAAGCCGCATATTCGGCCATCGCCGTATGCGGCACTGACAGCAGATTAATTTCATTATTATGAATAAGATAAATAGGGCTGTCTCCCACATTTAATGCAACCAGGGTATCAGAAACCACGAAAACAGCGGAAACGGTTGAACCCATTCCTTTATACTCTGATTCTTTCCTTGAAAGCTCGTAAACTTCCCTGTTGGCTTTTAAGATACATGATATAAGCCATGATGCCTGCATTGAAGCATTTTGACCCGGTTTGATTATATCAGTATCACCGCCGGCATAATTGTCCATCATCTTTTTGACTGTATCTACAACAAGTCTGCTGGCTACTTCTCCGGCATTGTGTCCACCCATTCCATCTGCTACTATATAAAGGCAATTGCTTTCATCAATAAAATAAGAATCTTCATTTCCTGTTCTCTTTCTGCCGGTATCAGTAATTCCTGCCGATTCAACTTTAATCATTTTGCCTTAAACTTTCTCCTTTATTACTTACTTCATCTATGTCCTTGGCATAACATCCGCATAGAGCCACATTATTCTAAATCGAACACCATACAAACCAACAAATATTTCAGATAGTTGCTATTTGCTTTAATAAAGTAAATTTGCGGACTATAATTATCAGGGTTCTACGGTAAAACGGTTTACAAGGGTTAAAGCAAAATTTTTAAAAAAAAGCAGTTGAATTGATTCTGAAGAATTATCAAGAAGCGGAGCGCTGATTACTAGAAGTATGCAATCAGTTTCTGCAACAACAGTTGCTGTTCTGGCTCGCCCGCTTATGTATGCCATTTCTCCGAAACATTCTCCCTGGCCAATAGATGCAATATTTATATTATCTTTTAATATTGATACCTTCCCGCTCATGATTATGTAAAAAGTATCATCTATTTCACCCTCGCTGACTATTATTTTGCCTTTGCGTATTTTTGATATTTTACTGACCGAAAGCAGCTCTTTTATATGTTTTTTTGTAAAATTTTTAAAAAAGGGAAGATGGTTCATAAATCCGATAATATCATTCACTCTTTCATTACCTGGTGCTCCAGTAAACCCCCTTTGCGCCACTCTTAAGTCATAAGCAAGCTCCATGCAACTCTGGTAACGATCATCCGGATTTTTAGCAAGGGTTTTTTGTATTATCTCTTCAAGAATTCTTGGAATCCCGGGTCTGATATTCAACACAGACTCAGGATTTTCATTGCTGATTTTATACATTATAGCAAAGTGATTATCTCCTGGAAATGCCTTAGCTCCTGCAAGAATTTCGTAGAGAACACATCCTAAAGAAAATATGTCACTTATTGCAGAAATTCCTGAATCTTTCAATTGCTCGGGGGACATATATCTGGGTGTGCCCATCAGCCCCATATCTTGTGTTGACTCTGAAATATGGGCAATACTGAAATCGGTAATTTTGGGAACAAATGAAGAATCCATCATTATATTTGTCGGTTTTATATCTCTGTGTATGACTTTCTGTTTATGGGCATAATCAAGAGCATTACAGACATTTATTATGATTTTGATGGCTGTGTTTACAGGAAGCAGATTCTCTTTTTTGCAGTATTTTTGAAGAGTATCACCTTTAACATATTCCATAGCCATATAGCAATAGTCCCTGTAAACACCAGCATCAAATATTGAAACAATGTTGGGGTGACTAAGCCGTCCGGCAGATTGCGCTTCAACGAAAAAATGACTTCTTTCTTTATCCGTATTGAGCTTGGAAAGTTTTATAGCTACAATTCTTTTTATATAAGGATCAAGCCCCATATACACAACGCCGGAACCTCCCTGTCCCAGCTTGCGTATAATTTTATATCTTCCAACGGTATCAATGTTATCAAGATCTTTCCCTGGTACAGGTTTATCATCTATTGTATCATCTTGCATCAACATCCCTTTTTCTTTGATACTTTCCTGAAAAGTCCAAATTATACACAAAACAGCCGGTGTTTATTATAAGCATAATCAGCAAGTTTACAGAACAAAAGTTGTATCACATGTGACACCTATATATTCTGTGTTGTATCCTTTTTCAGCAGCTGTCTGATTGCATATTTTAACAATTTTATTCATTTCCCGGTCAGTTCGTTCCTGATTTAGATGAAAAAGGCCGAGTTTCTTAACTCCTGCCTCAAAAGACATGGTAAGTACATCCGTATATACTGAGTGCCCCCATTCTATTCTTCTTTCATATTCTTCAGGAGTAAATTCTGCATCATGGATAAGAAGATCAGCATCCCTGGAAAATTCGATATATGATTTCATGGGGAGCCCCCCATTATGAATAAAACCAAGCTCATTATCCGTTAAAAAAACAAACGTTTTATCGTCTTCTATAAACTTGTAACCACTTCCATTATTAGGGTGGCTTAACGGAATAGGAATTATTTTTACCGAGCCTATTTCAAACTCAGTCGGACATGCATCAATATATACAAGTTTTGCTTTTAAATCTGAATATTTCACAGGAAAATTCGGTGGAGCCATTACTTTTGAAAGTATAGTTTCAATAAATTTGCTATGAAACGGACATCTATGCATATAAAATTCAGCACGCTTTGAATAAAGAGGTTTGAAGAAGGGGAAACCCATAAGATGGTCCCAGTGTGCGTGGGTAAATATGAAATTATATTTATACAATTCATTTTCAATAAGATAATTGCCTAGCCGCCTGATACCTGTGCCTGCATCAATTATAATAATATCATTACTTTTAGTAAGTATCTCTACGCACGTTGTATCTCCGCCATATACAAGATACTCCTTACCGGAGACAGGAATTGAACCTCTTGACCCCCAGCATTTAATCTTCATGTTTCAACCTTCCCTTTTGAAGAAGTCTTATTATTATAGTGTTATTCCTAAAATGGTTTTCCAGATGCCGGCATGTTCCCATTTATTTATTATTTTAACCGGGAGTTGTGATAAATAAACCTCTATTTCTTCTGCCTCATTATTCAGTAAACCTGATAAAATAAAATATTTTTTAGTTAAAAACCCTTCTGCTTGAACAAGCTGCTTCATGATATCATAATGAATATTCGCAATAAGGAGATCTGCCGGCAAGTTAATAAAATCCTGGGCTAAACCCTGAACCGGAATTATTCTATCTTCCATAGTATTCAGCAATATATTGTTTCTTGCTGTGGCGACGGAAAGATAGTTGATATCAACAGCTAAAACTTTGTTGCTGCCAAGGTATGCGGCAACAATTGATAACAGCCCTGTTCCGGTTCCCAAATCAATAACAGTATCAATTTGTTCTCCGGAAAAAGCCGATTCAAGCGCTTCAATACAGTCATGCGTTGTTGGATGAGCTCCTGTACCAAAAACTACACCTGGGTCTATAATGATATTGATTTTGCTCTCAAGGCTACAATATGTCTCCCATGGTGTGGTTATGCTGAACTGTCCTATATTAAGAGGGGAAGACATTTTACCCTGCCACTCCTCATATGTCATTTCAAATTTATCTATTAATGCCAGACCAGGCTGGGTATCCAAAAGCATTTCAATTTTTGCATAAGATGAGTGTTTGAAGAAAAGAAATGAAAAATTATCCTCCTCCCAGTTACCTATAAAGTCTGAATCAAATATTTCAGAATCGTGTTTAACCCGCCCTTCAATAGAATAAATATAAAGGTATTTATAAGGATTATCAGCTGTTATATTATTTAATCGCACTTGCGGCTCACTTGTTATATACCATTACAGTATGACGATATCATAAATACCATGATTTGATGGGTTTTTAACCAGACCATCTTTATTTGATTATTCTGTCAAATATTTCAAATGCTGCCTTTACCATACTGTTATCCGCCGGCATATCTATTGTTGGCAAACCTTTCAGGTCGTATTCATAAAGGATTTTATCCTCCGGAATTGTTCCTGCAAACTCTATCCTGGCATCTTTAATCATATTCAATATATCGGCAGAAGGATCTTCTTTACAGCGGTTTATTATAATATAGCTTTGTCCGACACCAATATTAAGTTTTTTTGCAAGCTCACCAATCCTAAGCGCTGCTTGAAGTCCGCGCCTTGAGGTATCTGAAATTATAAGAAGAATATCAACATTCTTTGTGGTAAGGCGGCTTATATGTTCCATGCCAGCCTCATTATCTATAATAATATATGGATAATTATCAATAAGTCGTTCCAAAAAACCTGTCAATAGTGTATTAGCTGCACAGTAGCAACCAGAGCCTTCGGGCTGACCCATTACAATAAGATCATATCCTGAAGCTTCGATAATAGCCTGCTCGAGTTTCATTGACATGAATACATCCTTAGTCATACTACCCGGCACAACTCCCTTCTTCATCTCTTCTCTGGCATTTCCAAGAGTTTCTACTATTTTTTGGCCAAGAACTTCATTTAGATTGGCATTGGAATCGGCATCAACAGCTAAAACAGGCGTTTTACCTTTTGAAGTTAAATATTTAACAAGCAGGCCGCTTATTGTTGTTTTACCAGTCCCACCCTTTCCGGCAAGTGCTATAGAAAAAGACATTTATCAGCATATCCTCATAAAGTATTTTTTGGTTTTAAAACCTTATTATTATATTTCTCCGTTAATATCAGTAAGTAGGATAGATATAATAAACAGTCAAGTAACTTTTGACGACTTGGTAATAAGTCGCAATATTTTTAATTTACAGGCTTAGTATAAAACAAGCGAATCTTCAACAAAGGAGAATATTTTATGCTTTGTTTGATTAGAAAAACAATGTTTACCGGAATTGGATTTGCCTTAAAGACATGGGATGAGGTTGAAAATAAGGCAAACGAAATTGCACAAAAAAGTAAAATGTCAGAAAAAGAAGGGCAAGAATCCATAAGGGACATTCGTAAATGGTTTCACCAAAAAGATTAACCTCGGAAGAAGCAATAGATTTTTTCTTCCGAGTCATTCGAATTTATGCGCCGGTTCCACCATGATTTGCTTGAGATCACAAAATTTACGAAAAATAACAAGCTTGTAATAAAGCTTGAACGCACTGGCATATAAACAACGCTTTCGACCCATAACAGAATAAGCAACAGAATATCTTTTGCAATAATAATTGCAGCTCTGATAATCGGATCCGCTCTTATTCTTGCTTCTTCAATACCTCCAAAGTATTACGGTGTATCTCTTTGGGGATAATTGGATTTGTCACCGCCGCTATTATGGGTCTATGGCTTCTTATATCCATGCTTAGAAAAGGTAAATTATAGTAGTAATTTATTATACAACGGTGTAACCCGGTCCTTCTCCACCCTCAGGGCATGTCCATTTAACATTTCTGTAAGGATCTTTAATATCACAGGTTTTGCAATGCAGGCAATTTGAAAAATTCAGTTTAAGCTTCGGTTTTCCTGTTTTTTCATCCTCCTCCATTTCATACACGTTACCGGGACAAAATCTTGTGCAGGGAGATTTATATTTTTGATAGCATTCGTTTACGCATATGTCCATGTCATGAACAATAATATGACATGGCTGATCTTCCCTGTGTGCAGCCTTTGAGAGAAAAACACCTGTCAGTTTATCAACAAACAGTGTGCCATCATAGGCAATTTTTTTAGTACCGGCCTTAACGTTTGCACCCACCGGTTTAAGTGTGGTACAATCCTCTTCCGTGCTCAAATTATCAATAATGCCGCGTCCTTTGGTAATGTACTGGGACCCGAGATGAATAAGCTTGGTTATACCTTTTTTAGCAAGACCCGCCGCAAAATTTCTTCCCTCATACATTTCCTCTTTAAGCCAGCTTTTATCATACAGAGCCTGATAAGCGCTTAAGGCCTCAGCATTGAAACTGTTTTCCTGAAAGGCTTTTATGATTGCTTCTGCTGCCAGCATACCCGATTTCATTGAAACATGAATTCCTTTCAATGCAGGAGGACTCTGGATAGCTGCACATCCACCAACAAAAAGGGCGCCGTTGACAAAAAGCTTGGGCATTGTATTATAACCGCCGTTTGAAACGGTCCGTGCACCCTGCTCGATCACTTTTCCATCTTTTATTACATCCGCCACGAATGGATGAGTTTTAAATTTCATAAACTCATCATATATATCCAACATAGCATCTTCGTATGCAAGTGCGATAAGAAAACCTATTGCCACTTTATTATCACTCATTTGATATATAAAGCCACCACCCGGCGTATTCATGCCAAGCGGATAGCCGAGTGTATGGATATCGTTGCTCGCGCTATTAGTAAAATAATTGTTTTCAGGAAGCTGAATTACTTCCTTTATACCGGTTTCATATACCTGGGGCATTTTGCCTGAAAAAATATCTAGTTTTTTAGAGATTTCCTGAACCAAGCTTCCTCTGGCTCCCTCTCCAAAAACCGTCACCTTAGCCATAAGGTCGATACCCTGTTCGAAATTACCTTTTGGTTTTCCGTCCTTGTCAAGGCCTTTGTCCCCGGTACGCACTCCTACAATAGTTTTTCCATTATTGTCATATAATACTTCCTTTCCTGCAAAACCCGGAAAGATATTAACACCAAGTTCCATGGCAATATCACCAAGCCACCTCGTAAATCTTGACAGGCTTATTACAGAAAAGCCTGTATTATGCATTTGTTTTGGCACCATAGGAACACGTTTAAAAGAATTTTCAGTGAGAAAAACAAATTCATCTCCCCTTACCACTGTCTCAATCGGGCATCCCTTCTCCTTAAAATCGGGAATAAGCTCATTTAAAGCAATCGGGTTTAACACCGCTCCGCTTAATGCATGAGATCCGATTTCAGCTCCCTTTTCCAAAAGAGCCACTTCAAGGTTGATATTGTTCTTTTGAGCAAGCTGCATCAGCCTGATTGCCCCTGCCAATGATGCTGGACCACCTCCTACAAACAGCACGTCAAATTCTATTTTTTCTCTTGTATCATCCATCTTTTCCACCTTTTTATATTTGTGAATATTTCATATAAACATATAAAAGAATTATATGAGCTATTACAGTACAGACTAAAAATATGCAACCTATTATATAGTTTCATTTTAATATGGGCTCATCAATAACTGTCATTCAGGACCAAGTAAAACTCATCTATCCGATAGATACTGGGCAAGGTCACAAAACACGAAATTGATATAATGAAATATCTTGCCAATATCAAAATAATACAAGTGTTACAACAGCTTTTTAAAATAAACTCGTTAAAACTATATATCTTTAATGTATGATTGCATTTTTTTGTTGGCCATTGTAACTTAAGCAAATCAATGACAAATATCATCGGCAAATCAGGATATTAGGAGGAATAATCTGTCTATAAAACCATGTTTAATGATAATATTTTAATAAGTATAATTATTCCTGCATACAACAGGGGATGGATAATAAAAGAAGCTATAGATTCCGTGCTTGCTCAGAAATTCGATAATTTCGAGCTTATCGTGGTAGATGACGGGTCAACTGATAATACACTGGAAGTACTTTCCACTTATCGGGACAAAATAAAAGTAATCAAACAAAATAACCGCGGGGTAAGCGCTGCAAGAAACAAAGGGATAATTTCATCTGCCGGAAATTATATAGCTTTTCTTGATTCTGATGACTTGTGGCTTCCCGGAAAACTTAAAAAACAATTTGAATTTTTAAATGATAATCCTGAAGCACTTATATGCCAGACAGAGGAAATATGGTTAAGAAATGGGAAACGGGTTAATCAAGGCAAAAGGCATAAAAAGGAATCAGGAATGTTTTTTGAAAAGTCACTGGAACTTTGTATGGTAAGCCCGTCTGCGGTTATGATGAAAAAAAATCTTTTTAATATTGTCGGCCTTTTTGATGAAACGCTATTGTCATGCGAAGACTATGATATGTGGCTCAGGATAAACTGCCAATATCCAATATTTCTTATTGACACTCCACTTATCGTAAAAAGGGGGGGGCATTTTGACCAGCTTTCCAGTATGCATTCTTTAGATAAATACCGGATTAAGTCAATTATCAAACTTGTTAACAGCAATCTGTTATCGGAAAATCAGCAAAAAGCCGCAGTAAAAACATTAAAGAAAAAATGCCATGTTTATGCACAGGGCTGCCAGAAAAGAGGGCGTATTGATGAGGCAGAAGAATATATAAGACTATCTGAAAACTTTTAATTTATTTGTCCTATTTATTTCTATATTTACAATAAAACTAATATGTTATATTTTCCATTCGCCATGGCTGCAAAGCAAGACCTTTAAATCAGGAATACATGGAGTATTTCGAGGATAGCGCTAAAGCTTTACTAAAGTGCAAAATTTTCGCCCAACTCAGAGATCGGCCAAAAATGGGACGCTTTGAAGCTGGCTCCCCTATATAATGATTTAATAACACAACGTATATTTGGTAATGATTTTTTTGTACTTATATAAATATTGTATATTGGCAACGCAACAATGTTTGTGCTAATCTTTCAATTAATTCGATTTTATTCTCTATTATTTGTAACAATTTGAATACCGGATATCGAACAAGTAATAATTATATTATTTTTAACCAAACCCTTATTTATAAAAGAGTAAACGAAATATGTCACAGGATAAAAAATTCGGAACTTTCGGAGGAGTGTTCACTCCATCTATTTTAACAATTCTTGGTGTAATTATGTATATGCGCCTGCCCTGGATTGTTGGACAGGCCGGATTTGTTCTTACTCTCGGCATTATACTGGTTGCACACATTGTTTCTGTATGTACCGGTCTTAGTGTTTCATCCATAGCAACTGATAAAAAAGTAAAAGCCGGCGGAACCTATTATATAATTTCCCGCAGCATGGGTCTGTCTATTGGCGGAACACTTGGTATTGCATTGTTTTTCGGCATGTCATTAAGTATTAGTTTATATTTGATAGGTTTTTCCGAAAGTTTTTTAGGGTTCTGGGGACTGCCTATTACTAAAGATACAATCCGGCTTACCGGAACTATAGCTGTTATTGCTGTAGGCTCTTTGGTTATTATCAGCACATCGCTTGCAATTAAAACACAATATTTTATCATGACTACAATTGCCTTGTCTCTTGTAACTGTTCTTTTCGGAAAAGGCGAGTTTGCACCGGCAAAACCTCTTCTCAATCCCGTGACAACAACTGTTCCTCTTATCATGCTGTTTGCCATTTACTTCCCGGCTGTTACAGGATTTGAGGCGGGCGTATCAATGTCAGGAGATCTGAAAGATCCTAAAAAATCCATTCCAGTTGGAACCATAAGCGCCATTGCATTAGGCTTGCTTGTTTACATAGGTCTTGCTGCATTTTTTGCTTTTAGAGTCAGTTCCGATCAGCTGATGAACAACCCGAATATTTTACTTGAAATTTCATTCTTTCCGCCTTTGCTTGTTGCTGGCATATGGGGAGCAACATTGTCTTCGGCCATTGGCAGTATCTTAGGAGCACCCCGCATATTACAGGCAACTTCATCTGATGGAATTACACCCCGTATTTTTGCTAAAGGTTATGGTAAAACAAATGAACCGCGAAATGCGCTTATACTGACTTTTATAATAGCTGAAGCAGGTATTCTTATCGGTGAATTAAACCTGATAGCAAGAGTAGTATCAATGTTTTTTATCACTACATATGGCTTCTTAAACTTGAGCTGTGCCGTGGAAAAATGGGCAAGCACTGATTTTTTACCTTCCTTTAAAATTCCGGCTTGGGTGAGTATTATAGGAGCAGCGGTATGCTTTATTTTAATGCTCGAACTGGATTTTATAGCTCTTATCGGCGCAGTAATTATTATGAGTTCCATATTTCTTTTTCTTAAGAAAAAAGAGCTGACACTGGAATCAGGAGATACCTGGGAAGGCATATGGTCTTCCATTTTAAGATACGGGCTCAACCATCTTGATCGCACTGTCAAGCAGCAGCGAAACTGGCGTCCAAATATTATACTTTTCAGCGGCGGTACAACAGCTCGTCCCCATTTGATGGAATTTGGCCGCTGGCTGGTTCACAAACGGGGAATTATTTCCAACTTTAATTTAATCGAAAACAAGAATGCCAGACATATCATACCCAAGGTTCAGCAAGAACTTGAAGAAAAGGAATCAGATTTTTCAGGAATATTTACAAGGCACATGGAAGTAAACGATATCTATGAAGGAATGGAAACCGTAACAAAAGTGTATGGCTTTGCCGGTATTGAGCCTAATTCAGTCATGCTCGGATGGGCAAGAACAAGCAAGCAACCTGAAAAGTTCGCCCAATTAATCGAAAACTTTAAAAAGCTTGATTATAATATATTACTTCTGGATTACCATTATGAAAGAGGGTTTGGATCGCATAAAATAATAGATATATGGTGGGGCGGCGGCAGCAATTCGTTATCTTTGGGGCTTACATTGATCAAGTTTTTGAAAATGTCTGAAGACTGGGAAGAATCGCATGCCAGGATCTTTATTGTAACTGATGGCAGCTCGTTGAACAACATAATATATAAAACCGTAAATAATGCAATTGAAGAATATAGAATTGAAGCCAGTGTAAAAATAATTAACAACAATATCGACCAAAGTTCAGTCAATGAAATCATAATTAAAGAATCTCAGGATTCGGATCTTGTAATACTTGGATTGAGGGAAGTCGAAAAGAAAAATGTTGCACAATATATATCGGAAACTGACAGCATAATTAAAACATTAGGAACCGTGGTACTGATTCAAGCTTCTTCGTTTTTTAAACCTATTAATACCGGGCTTGAAAGAGCTGAGAAAATTAAACAAACTAAAATTATTCCTGATAGTAAGATCGGGTATGAAAATCTTTTGTCCGCACTGATTTTACCAAAACATGAATTACTTGCAGATAGCATGAAGGTTATCAACAAAAAACTGGAAGAAGCTTTTGCCTGTTATCAACAGGGTTCACTCAAGATAATTCATGCTGAAAATCTGTTGTTATTAAAAGAAATTGAAAAACTTATAGAAAGAAATTTTAATGATATAAAAGAAGTTTTTCCGGATAATGGATCTTTGGAAGTACAACTCATCAGAAAAACTTTGGCACATGCAAACAGCAACTATCTTTTCAACTCAAATCGGATTATTCAAACTTTTCAAAAAACAACGCTTTCAGAGCAAAAAGACAATTTATCAGCAGATCTTCAGTCACTTCTTTTAGAACTTCAAAAAATGCATACCGATAGTTTATCAGAATTGATTATATTTGTTAAACCTGAACAAACAGATGATATTTCGAACCGGACTTCAATATGGGAGAAAATTAAATTAAAAAGCGGCAATAAAGCAATCCGGCGTAAAATCAGGATGCAGTTATTTACCCATACTTTGATAAAGCAAATTGAACAGGATGTTGTTTATAAGCATCTGCAGGATTTTGGATTACAAAACTACCGTCTGACATCAGATTTACAAAAATTGTTTACATCGGTATCAGACAGTTTCCAAGCTATAGGAACGGATATAGAAAAGGATAGTATAGATGAAACAATATTTGATCAGGAAAGAATAAAAATAAAAGAGAGGATTTTCTCGGTTTTTGATAAGTGTCAAAAAGATTATCAACGCTCATCGGATGAGCTGCAGAAAAACCTTTACCAGCTTATACAATCGATGTCCAATGATCTGGAAAGCGCAAATATCAATCGCCTTGTAAAAAAGAAGAATAAAATAATTAACAAAACATGGCCGGCTAATACACAAATAACGCAAATCCCTGATGCCTGGTTTAATAATCAACGATTAATGGTAAATTTATTAATTGAGGATTTAATACTTAAAAATTTTCAAAACCGCATTAAAACTATTCTGGAGCGATTTATTAGCGGAATACAACTAAGCATAGAAAACAACTATTCAGATCGGCTCGACAAACTATCGTCAAACCTGGAATCCGTTAATTCAAATGGAAAAAAGAATATAAGCTGGCCTGCTTTTTATCAGGAGGCAGTTAACACTGAGGCACTGTTTCATGAGCTTTTAAAAGATATAAAAGTGGCAGAAGAGGAATTGCCCGAAACAATAGAGCTTATGGCTGAAGAGTCGTTTCAGAATATTGAGCAGGATCAGTTTGCCGATGTTTTAATTCTAAATATCAATTTACTTCGCTATGCCGGTTTTCTTATCGAAACAGAACTTATCGATCCGCTTCAAAGACATGTATCTGAGCTTTCTGTCAGTCTTCAGAAAACAAATGATGTGGTACTGGATATAGTGAGATTTACAAATCATAATCTGTCGCTTTCCTCCGATGAAAACATGAAGGAAGATAAGGGTTCACTATCTGTTATCATAAAAAGCGGCCTTAACAGGATAAGCGCTGAAAAAACCAATATATCAAAACTTCAGCAAAATCTTCAGATTGAGTTTAAACGCCTGATGTGCGCTACATTTGAAAAAATGAATCCTTATTTAATTTCAAAGTCTGCCGGAGAATTAAAACAAACTATCCGCACCAGAGAAAGCCGCAAGATATTTACACAAGCAGTAAAAATTTCCGATTGGTTGAAAACAAAGGGTAAAAATCTTATAGTCAGGCTTATATATCAAAAAAGCGAGAGTATTTTATTTGCTAAAAAATTAAGCAGGGTTTCCGGGGCTTATCAGACTGAAACAGGGTATCTGCTTGAAATGGTAAAACTACTATCTCCAGATAGTGAAATAAACCGCATGCTGCCTTTCTATTACAAACAATTATTTATTGGCAACCAGATAATCTGCAAGGAATTTCTTATCGAACGGGAATATGAAATAGGCCTTGCTTACAAAGCTGTTGATATGTATCGTCAGGGATATAAGGGAGCACTGCTTGTTCTTGGAGATCGCCACTCCGGCAAATCCACCCTTTCCCGCTGCATAACAAACAAATATTTCGACCGCAACAAAACTTTCCAGGTATTTCCACCTGAAGGTGGAAGTATCGATCCGGATGAATTCAAGAATCGCTTAACAGGCACACTAAAGCAAAACGGGGATTATGATAATATATTTAATAACCTTCCACAAAACAGCGTAATTATCTTTCATGATATGGAGCTGTGGTGGGAGCGCAGCAGTAAAGGATTTGCCGTTATAGAAGATATGATCGACCTGATATGCAATTATAGCGATAAATGCTTTTTTATTGTAAATGCAGGAACACACAGCTTCAAATTTATTAACCGGCTAAAACCCATTGAGAATACATTTATCAGCGCCATAGAGTGCCAGCCCTTTGACTCTGAAGAACTACAACAGGCAACACTGCTCAGGCACCGTTCAACAGGTTTAAAGTTTCAATTTGGCAAGCAAAATGAAGATTCCATCTCGAATTTTCGCCTTGCCAGATTATTTAATAATTATTTCGATATTTCAAATGGCAATATAGGCCAGGCCATACATTATTGGATCAGTAATATTGTGAAGGTAAATCCTCTTCTCATAGACATCAGAACTCCGATTATCGCAAATAATCAGGCCCTGAAAAAATTGAACACTGACTGGCTGATTATTCTTCAACAATTCATGTTGCACAAACACCTTACCTCTAAACGGATGGAGCAGCTTCTTGGTATCGAAAAAAACGAAACGGGGCTTATGATTCAATCACTTATGCGCAGCGGACTTATTCAGGAAATTCAACCTGAAATAATGCAAATCAGCCCTTATATTCAACCTTTGATTACTAAATATTTAGACGAAATGGATCTGCTATGAATCAGCTATTAAATTTTGAATTTTCAGGATTTTCATTTCTTATGGTTCTTATGCTCGGGATATTAATATTCTTTATATTAAGGATCATAAACCAAACAGTTGTCCCAAAGATTGAAAAGAACCGGATAAAACAACTTTTTCAGGTTCTTGAAATACTAATATGGGTGGTTTACGGATTCTGGGGTCTTCATGTGACTTTAAAAGACAGCAACTATTACATGTTGGCCATATTAACCGTATCCGCAGTTATAGTAATCTGTCTTGGCTGGTTTATGGCCAGAGATCTTATCGCAGGCCTTGTACTCAGATTCGGCGATAATTATCAACCTGGCCAGAATATCATATTAAATGAAATTAAAGGTTCAATTGTTAAAGCTGGTTATCTGGATTTATTTATATCCGTAGAAAATGGTGATATTGTTAAAATTCCCTACAGCAAAATCAGTTCTGCCATCCATTATAAAGTAAAACACCGGGATAAAACAACTCAACACCGCTTTGAAATTGAAACAAAAAAGAACCCATTTTTGGAAGAAACCCGGAACCGTATAAAAAATGCGATTATGCTCTCAACAGGCGCAAGCATTAAAATGGAACCACAGATAAGCCTGATGGATCATCCGGACGAAAATATATGGAAATTCGAAGTGGTAGCATATGCATTAAGCCCTGAATATTTCCAGTTAATTGAGCGTAATGCAAAAAATGCGGTCAGCTGAATTAACTTTGCAAAATTATGGCCGCTTAGAATTAGGCATGGATTATGGCTATGAATACTTATAATAAAGATGTCGGTTTGGTTTACTCCACCGAGTTTGGCAAAATGTGCCCAGCTTGCAATAAACCAGCGATGAAATGCATTTGCCGGAAACAACAATCGATTCCTAAATGCGATGGCATTGTCAGGTTAATGAGAGAAACTAAGGGGCGCAAAGGAAAAGGCGTAACCTTGATAACCGGCTTATCATTAGATGATGATGCCCTGAAAAATATTACAAAAGCCCTCAAACAAAAGTGCGGAAGCGGGGGCAGTGTAAAAAATGGAGTAATTGAAATTCAGGGTGACCACAGGGATGTGCTGGAACAAGAATTAAGCATGCTTGGCTACAAAGTTAAACTTGCTGGAGGATGATTAGGAAATAACTATGATTAAATCAAAAATAAAAATAAGAACTAAACATGTGCCTGCTGGCATACAGATTCTTTATGAGGATCGAGACATAATCGTGATTGATAAAAGCTCAGGGCTTTTGAGTGTTAAAGCTAATTATGAAGCAGAAAACACTGCTCACCATTTGCTTACAAATTATGTTAGAAAAGGTAATCCAAAGGCAAAGATCAATCTATTTGTTGTGCATAGGTTAGATCGTGATACCTCCGGAGTGTTGATCTTTGCTAAAAGTTTAGAGATTCGCGAGAAATTTGCAGCACAGTGGAAAAATGTAGAAAAAAAATACATAGCCCTAGTCTATGGTAATTTAACAGAAAAAAGCGGCATTATAGAGTCTTATCTTGCTGAAGGACTTGATTATAAAGTGCAATCTGTTAAAAATCCACAAGACGGAAAGCTTGCTATAACTAAATATAAGGTAATAAAAGAATCTAAGAATTATAGTCTATTAGAAATTGATCTTTTGACTGGTAAAAAAAATCAAATCCGTGCTCACTTGTCCGAAAAAGGACATCCGGTTGTCGGTGATGTAAAATATAGAAAAAATGCTACTAAGGGGCGTTTAGCTTTACATGCATTTTCGATTAGATTTAAGCACCCATTTAATAATGAAGAAATGATGTTTGAAACGAAGATACCGGAATATTTTTTGACTTATTTTGATCTGCGTGGAAAGTCTCCGTTTGAGAGCGCCGATTAAAACCGGCAAGAAGCAGGGCCTGAAGTTCAAGAATTATCGCAACTGATCCTGCAACAATTTTGTGGAGTTAAAGGTAATCCGTTTTTTTTGTTATTCTATCCTTCCAGCTCACAATATGCCGGAGAGAATGGAAACTGCCGGGTTCGTTGTTTATACTCCGGATTGCACCCAGCTTTAAAAACAATAAAAAAGGGCTACGAGAAATTCGTAACCCATTGTTTTTTACTGGTCGGGGCGAGAGGATTTGAACCTCCGACCCCTTGAACCCCATTCAAGTGCGCTACCAGTCTGCGCCACGCCCCGACTTGGCATACTCATCTAACACTTTGAATATTACATGTCAATAGATGAATATTACAGATACAACAAAGTCGGAAATTATAAAATATTTTTAAAAAATAACCGGTATGGGAAAAGAAAATATAAGATATTAAAAACCAATATATCTGATAACGAAAAATTATTATTGAATAAATGTTAAAAGGAGCCGGATGGTTTCACTGGAAGTTATGGATAAAATAGCACCTGGCGGTGTTTATCTCTGCCAGGTAAATGAAAATGTATCCTGTGGCGCATGCTGTGGCTTATATAATATAACCGACCTGTCCCGCGAAAAATTACACAGAATGCTTTCGGAAAGATCGGCAGCGTTTTTAAAAATTGCACGGGAAATTGATGCTATTATTGAATTTGGAGAAAATACACTGGCTGCGGAAAACGAAACAAGACCGTATCCTGAATTTTATCATTGCCCTTATATCGGATTTATTGGAAACAACGGAAAGCGCGTCGGATGCCTTCTGCACCCTGCGGCAGAAGGAAACAACAGCGTTGATTACAGAGGACTTAGCTACTATGGGAGCATGACCTGCAATATTTATTTTTGCCCGTCTTATACTGTACTTTCTGATAATTTCAAAAGAGTGATACGAACTGCTTCACAGGACTGGTATTCCTACGGCCTGATCATAACTGAAAACGCTCTGATAAACGCCTTCCTATCAGAAACCGAAAAAATTATCCAAAGAAAACCAGATGAAAAAGATGTCAGGGATAACCCGGACTTTGCCGATATAATAAGAGATTTTATAGGACTAAAACCATCCTGGCCATTCAGGCCGGTTTCCGATACTCCTGCTAATTACTTTTTCAATGATAAACTTTATGACAAAAAGGATGCCGATTATACTAAAATAAGATCTGCTTCTTTTACTTCCCTGTATAATACAATTTTTAAGGAGCTTGGTTCATCTTTTCAAGCTGACAAAGATATCCGAAAAGCTGAAAATATGATAGAATTCCTTTTGAAAAGATTAAAAAAGTATAACAAAGAAACTATAGTATAATTATTTTGAGAATATAAAATGTGTCCCGGATTTTTAAACACAGTGATAAATAAAAAAAAGCTATTCAGTTCATTAACAACTATTATCCTGATAACTGTTTCTGCACTTTTTTCACTCTCATCATGCTGCAACAGCACAAATGATATAAAATTCTTACAAACAAATAAGTTAGTACCACTTTTTACTTTTGTCTTTGATGACGGTAATGAAACTGATTATATTGTTGCAAAAGATATTTTCAAGGAAGAAGGTGAGGTAGCCTGCTCTGCAATTGTAACTGATTGGATCAATACGAATGATCACTTAACCGTTTCACAACTACATGAACTCCAAAATGACGGATGGGAAATTCTAAGCCACACAAAGACTCACCCGAAGCTTACAACAATTTCGGAAAACCGGATCAATACCGAACTGTATCAATCGAAAGTAGTTCTTGAACACCTTGGATTAAAGGTGAATAATCTGGTATACCCCTACAATAAATACAATGATACTACTATAAAGATTGCCGAAAAATATTACAGGTCCGTAAGAGGCGGACGTAAAATCAGGTATGTATCTATTTCTGAACAATACCAATTGGTATCTTATGCAAATAAACACACCTTCAACAAAATAAAAGATATTATTGATAATGCATATTCTGAAAAACAGTGGCTGATCTTATTTCACCACAGAATAGATGCACGAATAAAATTGGTTAATAAAAATGGTAAATATTCACCAGGAGAGAATTTAAGCTTTGAACCTTCAGGAGCTATAGGGAAATTTATCAAGGGTAATAGTACTGCAATGCTTTTTGTTCCTCTTTCCGGCACTCCACTTGCAAATGATACTGTGACAGGACAGCTAAGCGGCGCTGTAGCTCATTTAGATAAAGTGGATTACAACGACAGGGAAACTATTATCGAACTGATAGAATACATTCATAATAATTACCCTGATATGCGTTTTGTGACAATTAACGAGGCCTTGGATACTGCAATTGCCAGTTTAAGGCTGCCTTTTCAAAGATAAATGCAGACTCTATCTTTTCAGTTTCCCGCTTGCAGTTTTTTCAAGAGTTTTTACCGAAACAACCTCTTTTGGTACTTTATAGGAAGGAAGCAGACCATAACAAAACCTACGTATCTCGTTAGTATCATAATCAGAATTTATATCATCTCTTAATATAATTTTTGCACAAGGAAGTTCGCCATATCGGGTATGATAAACCCCATAAACAAGGGATTCCTTAACAGCAGGATGCCGGTTTAAAATTGATTCCACTTCTTCAGGAAATATTTTCATACCGGTAAAATTAATAACGTTTTTATCTCTTCCGGAAATATGAAGAAAGCCGTCATTATCTATACTTCCCAGATCTCCTGTCTTAAACCACCCGTTCAGCAAAACTTCTTTTCTGTTTTTCCAGGGTGAAAAATAGGCATCAAACATACCTTTGCCTCTGATAATAAGTTCTCCTACGCCATTTTCATCCGAGTTCTCAATTTTTATATCATAATCCGGAAGAACTTTTCCTGCACAACCTCTTTTTGATTTAATGCCGGAAAGGTTGACAAAAGGAAGACCCACTTCAATTATGCCGTATGCTTCACAAAGCTCAAACCCGAACTTGTGATAAAATTCAGTTGCTATTGATTGCGGCAATTTCATAGCAGTCGATACGGCAATGCGAACAGTTGATAATAAATCAGATGATAAATCATCCGAATTTGCAAGTACGTGGTAATGAAAAGGAGAAGCATAAATAAATGTAGGCTTGCTGTTTTTTATACTCTCAATAAATGACACGGGAAAGGAGGAGCCGCAAAGAACTATTGTTGACGCCCGCCTTAGAAAAAGAAGAATAGTTACTACAAAATGGTAGCTCATGGAAAGCACCCATATGACGATATCTTCAGAAGTCATGCATAGTGCTTTGTCGGCAGCATCCGTTCTTTCAATTATGGATTCATGTGAAAGTACAACTCCTTTGCTTTCGCCGGTTGTGCCGGATGAAAATCTTATGAAAGCAGGCTTTATCGCATAGTAATCAACAGAAATATTATCTTCAGCATTTCTGTTGTGCATAAAAAACTCTTTATTATTTTTGAATCCTGAAAAAATGATCTTCGAATCTTCCTTTAAATAAAATGAGTTGTCAAAAATAAGATGATTAACATCGATTCTTTTTAAAACAGCATCTGCTTCATCCCATGAAAGAGATGGCGATATCGGAACCACAACCGCTCTGACAGAAAGTATTGCAAGACTGATAATAATATAATCGATGCAGTCATTGCAAAGCACTGCAACCCTGTCCAAAGGTTTTATGCTGCAATCTTTGAGACTTAAAGCCAGATTATCTGCACTACCCATAAGATCTTCATAAGATATGCTCTGATCCTCTTCGATTACTGCAATTTTTTTACGATAATCACTCGTCTCTTTCTTTATTGTTTCAAAGATATTTACCATCTCTTATCCGTCAAATAATCTTTATAAATATTATATAAGGAGAAAATGTATTTTGTTCCCCCTGTAATGGCTCTGTAGAGATCCTTCAAGGGAATTTTTACTTTGTTAACCCGTATAGGGTTAGCCCGTAATGCAAGACTGTATAATCTTCCAAAATGCTTATAAAAACGTTTTAATGGAAGTCGTGTCGGAAGCACAGAATGCATGCAATCATAAAAACGGTACGGGTCGCAAATAAATCTGTCTTTATTGTCATACCAGGATTTTGTGCCTGGAGAAGGCGAAAGGACAGTAAATGTAACTTCTGCCGGGCATAAGTTTTTCACTTCTTTTTCAAGCCGCCTGAAGTCATCACGTGTAAAGTCAGGATGGACTATGAATGCCGCATGAAGTGTTATTCCCAATTGCTTTAAAATCTCGATTGCTTTCCTGTTTGTTTCAACGTCTGTCCTTTTTGAATATTCATCCAGGCGACTTTTGTCCATGGATTCAAGGCCCACATATACCAATTCCAGACCGGCTTTTTTCCAGATCTTAAAAACCTCAGGATATTTATCTATAGTATCGCTTCGTGCCCAGCTTATATATTTCTTTTTAATGCCCCGCTCTATAAGAAGCTCGGCAATCTTAGTAACCCTTGCAGGGTTTAAAAACATTTCATCATCTACAAAATATATATGATCTTCCAAAATAGCTGCTATCTCATCCACAACATCTATTGGACTTCGCTGCAGGTATTTGCCATGCATAAGAAAAGGAATAACGCAAAAAGAACAGGAAAAAGCACACCCGATGGAAGATCTCAGACTCGCAACGCTTGGAAACATGGTATCGAGTTTTCCCGACTGGCTTGATGTCCAAACACAAAAGTACTTTGATCTTTGGACAAGATCTCTTCTCGGACGGGGTATTTCATCAACTAAAGGATACTCAGGTGGCGGAAGATTTGTTTTTGCTACAAAATCAGGATCTTTCGGGGAAAGAGCACGGTTATCATAATGCAGTGTTTCACCTTTTTTAAAACGGCGAAGCATCTCTCTAATAACTGTCCCGCCCTCCCCTCTTACTATAATATCTATATGTTCAACAGCATAATCTTGCGGAAGAAGTGTAGCATGCACTCCACCGACAAAAGTTATAATATACAAATCATAATTTCTAACAATTTTTGCAAGGTTCTTAATAACACGGACATTAGTGCTGTAACCTGAGAACCCAACCATATCTGGAGAAATATTAACAAGCTCGTTCATAAAAACTTCAACGGGTTTGCTCTCTAAGCTCAAATCCAGAATAAATACTTCATCTTCTTCCGGAACGCCTCCTGCTACTATCTCAAGCTCAAGAGGTTCAAGATGCAAAAAACCTTCCTGAAGACGCTTTGCCACCAAAAGTTCAGGATAAGGTTTTACAAGCAGTATTTTCATAAACCAATACCTGACAGACTTTTTACCGCTGCAAGCCCGGCTTGTTCGCCAAGTGATATGCAGGTTCCCATAACCCTTGTTGATCCGAGAGCCTCATGTGATACCGAAACACAACGTCCGGCTCCGTATAGATTCTTAATGTTTATAGACTTCAAACATCTCAAGGGAATTTCGTAAAAGTCTCCGGCTTCAACATACTGGTATACTGGGCCTTTATCCTGATTCCACAATTCTATCGGCCAGGCATTTTTTACTACACCATCATAAAATTTACGGGCTGAAAGCACATCTTCTCTTGTAAGCATATATTGACCGACCATACGCAATCCTTCCCGTTCAGCAATTACAGAAGACAGCTTATCTATATATGAGTCCTTAAAAGAAACAAGTGAGTCGACAAGAATATCATGAATCTTCACAGCAAGCTTTTTGGCCTCTTCAGCTTTTTCAAAATTGTTTTCGAATGGAAGATTTATAAGGCAGAAACCTTCGTCGTCAATATCCCCCGGATAAAATTTGATGTACTTTAAGTAAGGCGGAAGCTTCTTTTCGATAACGGCATGTAATACGTAATAAGGAACGCTTATAAATACCATATCGGGTGGATTTTTTATCCCCTTTATTTTGATGCAAAAACCTGCAAGCTGACGCACATTTGCAGGTGAAAGTTCGTAAGCTGCTCCGCTAAGACGGATTGCTGCTCCATCTCCACTGCAATCTATAACAGCACGCGGATAAATTATTAACTCCCCTTTAAGCCCTTTTGTAATTACTTTTTTTATGTTGTCTTGTTTTGTTTGTATGGAATTTAGTTCTGTTTCATAGAATATTTCAAGACCTGTCTGTTTATCAATCAAGTTCTTTAATACTTTTAATAGATCTTTAGTTGCAAAAGGGTAAACGTAAACATTTCCCATCTGAATTGCTTCTATTCCCGGAGAAAGATTTTTAAGTTCATGACATATTTCTTCGGCAATTCCTCCATTCAGGGTATTTATCGGTGCACGCAAATCCGAAGAATACAGACCGCAAATATAACGGTGCATGGCATGGATAGCAATTCCGCCTGGAAAGCTGTTTTTTTCGATAAGAAGTGTATTTGCTCCTTCACGCGCAGCTTTTACTGCCGCTGCAATACCGGCTATTCCTCCGCCTACAACAAGAATATCACAGGATATTTCCATTTCTTACTTTACACCAAGCCTGAATTTTAGCAGGCTTAATATCTCTTCGGCTTCTTCATTTTTCAACATACCGTCTAAGTATGAAAGAATTACGTTCATTCTTTCATTGGACCGCTGGAAGAATATGCCGATACCGGGTGGAACCGGAACTCTGGGCATATGAAACAGGTTAAGTATATTGTTTCCCATAAAATCATAAGATGTATAAACAGCTTCTCCAAGATAAGAAAAACTAAAAGATGCCACCTGCCCTTTTAAATATATTTTCATAAGTCTGCCAAGTACTGACAGGGGCGCTATTCTCATCAACATGCTTGCTTTACATAAATCACCGGGAAAATCCGCTTTAACCTGATCATACATCTGTTTTTTAATTGAGTTAATTATAGCGGAAAAATTTCCGGCAATATCAGCTTCAATCTTGAAAATAAAAAAAGAAACATTATTAAAAAACTGCTTATTTTCTTTTTCCTGCTTTTTCATATTAATTGAAACCGGAATTACATAATCACCTGACGATATTAAGCGGTCTGTAAACATCTTATGCAGGCAATAAACCGACGCTGCCAGGGCATAAGGCATCAGCATCAGATAGCCTGCTTCATTAAATGCATTCTCAAAAATTGTATCGGCATCTTTTTTGTCAAAAGAAAGAATTTTGAATCTGAAACCGTTTTTCACTGCAGGAAGAGGTAGTACTCGTGGAGCAACATTGTCTGCTATTTTAAGAAATGCCCTGTTTACACGTTGTCCGGCCATAAATTTTTCCATCCACAAACTAAGATGGGCAGGCTCGGGAGCGAACTTATAATCGAAAGGTGTCTCTTCTTTCCATTGTTTTTGAAACAAATCAAGAAAAGCCTCGGCATTTGCCGCATCAAAGATAAGATGATCGAATCTCATCGCGATAAAGCTCTTGTCTCCTGCATTGATCAGGTGGAAGGCTAAATGATACCTTTTGTTTTTAAACGCAGTATTTATCTTCTTTTCAAGATGTTTTATAATAGTTTCAAAAGAAGTGTCATTTTCTACATTTGAGGAATCAAGCAGAACATCTATCTTATTTGCGGGTGGTATTTTCCAGTAAGGTGCAAGATTAATATCCCTTGAAGCATAACCGCACAATACAGGATAATTTTTTATAAAAGCATTAAGCCGATTAAAAAGCTCTCCAACATTTACTGCGCCTGAAACCTCTATAACTATCTGAGACATAAAGTCTGCACCGGTTTCTTTTTTTGTCATGTAATTTAATACATGAATAATCCAGTCGATTCCGGTTAAATATCGCTTCGTTTTGGAAAATGGCAAAGAAAGCATTTAGTTAAATCAAATCTTTTATTTTTACAGAAAGGGATCTGATCGTTTTAAAATCATTTTTAGTTAATCCGGATTCCATCAGCTTAATATTATATTTCTTTTCCATAATAACAAGAAGTTCGACAAAACCAAGAGAATCAATGCCCATCTCATGCAAAGGGATTTCAGGATCAATTGCACCGACATCTCTTGATAAAATTGCGGCAACTTCTTGTATTAAAGATTCTTCTACAGCTTTATTGCTATCTTTTTCCATATCAATGATTCTTTCTTATACGACAGCCTTATGAGCCAGTTTCAATACGGTCTGGTTACGGGTTTTGCCGGTATGTCGGTTTGTGTACATTTTAAGGTTTCATCAAAAAGTTGATACCTTCGTAACAAGATAAAATACAAGTTATTTACTCATCTTCATATTCTTCATCTTCTTCTTCCAATTTGTTTTCTTTTATTTTGTTTTTTTTCGTGCCGCCTGTCGCCTCAACATCAGATTTAATAATTCCAGGGTATGGGGCAAGTCCTATAGTCTCAATTTTAAAGACCTTATCGTTTTTGAAATATACATTAACCTTGTTCACACGTGCATACCAGTATTGCCATACATCGCTTGTTAAATGAGGAGTTTTATGAGTAGGAGGATAACCATATGCCATTATAACAGCCTTCTTGCTCATTCCTATAGCAACAATGCCTTTTTTGATATTATTCAGGTCATCTTCAGTTGCCTGATAGTAATCCCCGACGCCGGGTTTAACTTCTTCAGTAGAGAAATATCGGTTAAAAAGTTTATCAGTGCTAATTGTGCTAGTTTTTTTATGGTTTTTAAGCGTAAAAAGTTCCCCGCTTCCTGCAGGAGTAAACTGAATATTACGATCTTTAATACTATGAATCTTTACTTTTGTTCCTATCGGCAAAATCTTGCCTCTATGATAATTTGTAGATAAAATATTATTAGGATTTTCATACCAGATATTTACCTTCGTATAATATGTTTTTCCTGGAAATCCTGATGCATAAAGGGAGGAAAAAGTAAAAATTAAAATGATCGTTAGAATAAAGCCTGTTAGAATTTTGTTTTTTACTTTCATGGCAACTCCTTATTTTTTTATGTTGATAATGGATATTTGATCAGACCGGCAAATTCTGACACAATTTATTCCGGTTATATTTGTTTCTGATGTTGAGGAGCATAAATTCATCTGTGAATGATTATCCAAAACAGGGCACCTGTACACATGTTGTTTTTTCAACATCAGTGAAGCTGCCGCAAAATTAAATGCGCTTCCTATCTTCATGCTTCCGAAAACAGGCGAGTACCCGGCTAGCGGCAAACCGGTATTTGAGATTTTTTCATAATCCGATTCATCTCCCGTCATTCCGTCTGCATCAATAATTATAATATCAGGATTGTTTTTTGATTCACCGAATAATTTTATTTCACTAACTTCACCGTAATTATTTTTGCATTTTTCTTCAGATAACATGAAGAATGCTGCACCTTCGCCCAAAACGGAAACAGGACAATCCGAAAATAAGAAAGGTCTTATTTTTCCATCCTCAGCAGTCTTCATTTTCATCTTGCACGCATATTCCATTACAACGCTTAATTCGTCAACACATCCGCATAAAACATGTTTGCATCGTTCTTCTTTAAGCCATGATTCGGCAAGAAGCAACGCATTTTGAAACGGATATGAAAAGTCAGTAAGAGTTACTGTAGGGCCACAGCTGCCAAGAACAGTTGATATATATGATGCAGCAGCATTGTGAACGGAGTTTGAAAATTTCGTTGGCGATACACCGGCATCTCCATAATCGAGAATATCATCAATAAAACTAAAAGTTGTTGTGTGCGGACCAAAAGCTGTAGCAAGTATTATTCCGATGGTTTCATTACTATTTAATGTTATGCCGCTGTCTTTGAAAGCATCAAGAGCAGAAAAAACAGCCATTTTGCTGAACTTGTCCGCTCTTCTTATTTTTTTTGACAAAGCTGCATCAGACAATACTTCTTTAGCTACCCGGTATGCCGGAAATGAATCTGTCCACGAAGGATCAGTCCAACCCTGCATTAAGGCATTTTCAAAAGAATCAATGCCCCGTCCGCGTGTAAAAATTATTCCAATTCCGGAAATAAACATAATAATATCAGTTCTATCTAAACTTTTTCTATAACAATCGCAGCATTATTTCCCCCAAAAGCAAGGGAAGTTGATACTGCAAAAGAACCGCTTATTGTTGTATTGACCGCAACAGGGCTTACAGGAATTTCATCTCCTTTGGAAAGAAACCCAGCACTTGCAGGTATCCATCCATGTTTAAGCGCTGCCGCAGAAAAAACAGCCTCAATACCTCCAGCACCACCAAGAGTATGACCTGTATATCCTTTTGTTGAAAAATATCTTACATTTTCTCCAAAAACTCTTGATAAAACAGTACTCTCCACTTTATCATTATCAATAGTTCCTGTACCGTGAGCATTTACAAAACATACATCCATTTTAGATATTCCTGAATCGGACAAAGCCTTTTTTATGGCTGATTCAAGGCCTTTGCCTTCCGGATGCGGCGCAGTGAGATGATAGGAATCCGCAGCAGATCCATATCCTGAAAGGTATAAAAGCGGGGTTTTCCCTCTTTTAATATAAAAATCTTCCCTTTCAAGAATAAGTATTCCGGCTCCTTCTCCTAAGTTAAGACCCGTCCTGTCTCTGTCGAAGGGTGCGCACAGGGAATTGCTCAATATCCCCAGTGATCCGAATCCGCAAAGAGGAACACGATTTAGTTCATCTGCTCCTCCGGCAATAACAATATCACAATTTCCGGATCTTAACCATGAAAGAGCTATCCCGATTGCATCTGTGCCCGAAGAACAGGCGTTGACAACTGTAACAGATGGTCCGGTTGCTTTTATAAGATATGCAAGTGCTTCTGAAATATTTCCGCGCAAATAACGATCAACCGGCTTTAAATCAACATTTCCGTATTTTTTAAAAGCGCTGTAAAATTCAATATCATTAAGTTGGCTTGCCACTGTTGTACCTAAACAAATGCCTGCTTTTACTCCGGAAAGCGGCAGTGAAAAGCCTGCATCCTTAAAAGCTTCTTTGGCAGCAGTAACAGCAAGAAAGAAAGTGCGTATGCTTTTCGTTTCCACTGTTTCAGCAAGGTCTTTTACTTCAAATACAGGATAAGGCAATACGTTTGGAAAAAGAGAAACCGGTCCTGCATTTCTTTTACCGTTTTTCATGGAACAGAGGCTTTCTTCCAGATTAAAACCAGCAGCTGAAATTGTTCCTATGCCGGATATTACTACTTTCATAAATGATAATAAATATTTTATTGTAAAGGATTATTTTATTCTGGTGTTGTTATATACATATCGGGCAAGAGTATCTATGGAATAAAATATCTCTTTCCCCTGCTTCATATCTTTTACTTCAAGACCGAAGTTTCTCTGGAGCAACACTACAATTTCCACCGCATCCAGCGAATCAAGACCAAGCCCTTCTCCGAAAAGGATTTCATCGTCTGCAATCTCATCCGGCTGTATGTCTTCCAGTGACAGACTTTCAATCAGCAACTCTTTTAGCAGCTTTCTGATATCAGCCAGATTCATTTCTTTAACTTCTTCCATCAACTATTCTCCTTCATTACCTTTCACAACTTCCACATGTTTCTTCTAACCGAATGCCAAGTCAACTACCATCGAATAAAAATCCGATCTATTTATCATCTTTCCATATATCATGAAAAAGAAAACACTGATACGGGTTCATATTTACAAAATCTTCCAGTATGCTTGCGTATTTCTGTATCCATGGGATAAGCTCTATATCTTTTTTCCTGCCGCTGCATTCAGGATAAAGAATGTTGGTTACATCAACCACATATTCATAAGCTGAAACCTTTGCAGAAAGCAGAAGCACAATCGGGCATTGTGCCGACGCCGCTATTGCAAAAGCACTGAATGGGAAATATGCATAATCGCCTAAAAATTTTACTTTAGAAGCTTTGGCTCCATATCTCCTGTCACCCATTATCGAAACAATATGTCCTTTCCCAAGGGCATTCATAATTTCTATGACTCCGCCGAATGCCTGCTCGGGGGATATGATATTTATATCTCCTTCTTCATATCCAACATTCAAAAAATCCCGTACCGCTTCATTATCTTCCTTTCGCATAAGAAGAAATACTTTTTTGCCAAGTTTATTAAGAGCAGTAAGCGCTATCTGCCAGTTTCCTAAATGAGATGTAAGTAAAATCGCACCACGATCCGAATTGTTCAAAACATTCGCAAGCCCATCATAGCCATTAACTCTTATATCAAAAGCACCCTTCTTCGAGCAGACAACAGAAAAACGGTCTATAAGTTGTCTTCCCTGACTTACAAAAAGTTTGTAAATATGAAAATATTTTTTAAAATACCCACTTTCAGGAAATCTCTTTTCTATATATGATCGGGCAGAAGATACTGCATCTTTGTCAAAAACAAGATAATAAAGAGATACAAAATACAGCAGCCCGTATGCTCCATAAAGTCCTGAAACACGGATAAACATCTTAAAAAACCAGAAACCAAGCCTGTTTCCTCTTTTACGCGAAACTGTCTTTTTATCGGCATCATCTTTTTGCTGATCCGGTTTTTCATCATCCGCCAAAAGCAATCACATCTCCTTTTTAAATAAAATCAGTTGTAAAAGACGTCTGCCTACAAGCCTTGTATGCATGAGAGAAATACGGACATTATCTGTTATCGGTTTAAAAGCCGAAATCCTTTCCTGAGACTTTGGATACCAAACTTCTATATCTACAGTCTTTAATTTAAGCCCTGCCCATACGGCTCTTGCAAGTATTTCAGCTTCGAAATCATAATGGGAGCCATAAAACTTCATCCTTGAAATATATTTTAGCGGATACGCTCTGAATCCGCTTTGGCAGTCATTGAGAGTAATGCCGGTTTCTACGCGCAACCAGAACGAAGCGAATTTTCTTCCAAACCGGCTTGAACCGGGTACATTCTTAATATTAAAATTTCTGCAACCAACAACAATACTGGTTTCATCATCTTGCAAAAGGGGTATAAATTTTTTCAGGTCTTTTGGATAATGCTGACCGTCCGCATCTATAGTTATCATAAAAAGACCATCTTTTTCTGCTATATATTTTGCAGCAGAAATTATGGCCTCTCCTTTTCCTCTGTTTTTTTCATGGCTTATTACTTTAATATCTGAACCTGCAAACATTTGAGCAATATTTGCATCAGTGCTTCCATCATCAACAACAAGAATATTTTTTAAGTACAAACTGCATTTATCGGCGACACTTTTTACCGTAGCACAATTGTTATAAACCGGAATAACACACCAGATCCGGTCTGTTTTAACATCACTTTCCGGCATTTGCTCTATGCTTTCTTGTTTTTTTCCCGCCAGGAACAAGCATATCCCACAGTGATCCTGAATAACCAAGTTTGTGCAAAAACTGCAAACTCCCATCCATGGCATCCGGAGGAAAAACACAATTTCTTATACCCGAGAATCCGTCCGTCAGAGTCTTTTCAAGCCATTGTCTTTCAATTCCCGGAGCAATATAATAAACTGATTCAAGAAGAGAATCTTTATTTGAAACAAGCCCTTCATCAAGTGCAATCCTGTGAAGGATCGTATTCGGAAGTATTCGAATACCCATGAAAATAAACGATACCGTATTTTTAAGACTTTTTATGTTTTCAAGTCCCTCCATAACCGTATCTTTGGTTTCGCCGGGACAGCCAAACATATAAAAATGTGCAGTTGCCACCTGGTGTCTGGCAAAAAGATCATTACACTCAGCAATATCTTTGAATCTGAATGGCTTTCCAAGCCTTTTTAAAGTAGTATCAGTTGATGCATCCGCACCTATTTCAACAGCTTTAAGCCCGGTCTCTTTCATAAGAGCAATATGCTCGTCTTTTAATCCTTCGGGTTTAAAAAAAGCCGTCCATGGTATATTAATCTTTCTGCTTTTCATTTCCCGAATAACTTCAATGTAGGCTTCCTCATCGTCATTAAACACCGAATCTGTAAAAAAGATATAGCCTACCTTGTGATCGTTTATTAAAATCTCTATATCGTTTACCACTGATGCCGGATCACGCAAACGAACAGCCGACCCTTCCAGAAGCGGATAAGAACAGTAAATACATTTATGATTACAACCGCGTTTTGTCTGTAGTGAGGCTATGTTTCCGCTTTTTTGATAAAACTGCATGATGTCCAAATCATAGCTGGCAGATGGTATTTCTTTTCCTTGCAGAAAATTTGAAGACCGGATGCAACGGTTTTCCGGATATATTCCTTTTTGCGCATTATCGGCGAATTGAACCATCAGAGATTCGCCCTCTCCTACAATCCCGTAATCTGCTCCGATTTTGTCTAAGACAGCTTCAGGCATAATCGAAAATCCTGATCCACCCATAACAACAGGCACGCTGCTTACCTGGCGGACTCTTTTAACAATCTCTTCGACGGCATCTATATAACGCTGTTCGTTTAAAAGGTTAACATTATCGATGTTTCTCATCGATATGCCGATAATGCCGGGGGAAAAAGATCTGATTTCATTTTCAATCGATTCTAAGGACATATTGTTTTGAAGAAAATCGATTTGGCGCACCGCATGACCTGCATTGTTTAATGCACTGGAAACCATTGCTATTCCCAGCGGATAAACATAATATGGTGTGCTGGCTACATTTGCGCCAATCAGTAATATCTTCATATTTTTCCGGCCCCGCTTTTTGACAGTTTTCTTTTTCGTCCGCCTGCAACAGAATATTTTTTATGTGTTCCGTCGAGTTTTTCTTTTTCAATTACTTTGATAAACAGCTTGGCCATCTGGATTTCCTTACACATCTTCGAATAAAAGGTATCCCAGGCGTATTCATACATTTTCTGAAGTGAATCAACACTCATCTTTGCGGGTTTGAAGACAACTTCATCAGCGGTATAACGAATCCAGTCATTATGAAGAATCCTGTTTTCTTTTTCAAGCTTTGCTCTTATCGGTGTGTGAGGAAACGGGGTAAGAATTGTAAATTCGGCAAGATCAAGATCAATGTCCAGTAAAAAATCAACAAGTCTTTTTATATAATCTTCATCATGATCATCTGTTCCAAGGATTATAGTGCCTTCAACGCCGATGCCTCTTTCTTTTAAACGCTTTACTCTGTTTCTGATATGATCGGAAGTGTCGACAATCGCCTGATAAACATACCAGCAGCCGGCTTTAGCAGCAAGATCGAGAATTTCATCATCATCTTTTATAGGATGTGATATCCATTTCTTTTTTAACGGAGCTATTGCTTTAAACAAAGCTTTTTCCCACTCATCATCCTGGGCCAAAGAATTATCCACAATAAACAAACGATTGTTTTTTATGCTTTCCATTTCAGCAACAACTGCATCAATAGGCCGCGGCCGAAATTTTCTTCCCCCAAGATATGGCGTACAGCAGGGAAAGCAGTTAAAACGGCAGCCGCGGGATGCATGCATAAGATCAACCATCTGAACCCCGCGAAAATTATATTTTTCCCGGTTTAGTATACTTCTTCTTGCAGTTCCTATAAGAGATGTTTCAGGAAAATCATGATAAAAATCATATAATTTTTTAAGTTTTCCGTTTTCAAAATCACTTATAACATTATCAAAATGACCTTCGGCTTCTCCCACAAACACAGAATCTGCATGCAGCATAGTCTCATCAACATGCAGCATTGTTGCTATGCCGCCAAATATCACTTTTTTACCTCGTGCCCTGTATTCATCAGCTATTTCCCAGGCACGGGGTATCTGGCATGTAAGCATAACGGAAAGCGCAATCAAGTCTGCATTTTCATTAAAATCAAGTTGATCAATATTTTCATCGCAGAATGAAATTTCTATATCATCTCTTACGGCAGCGGCAAAAACTACTGGTCCATGAGGAGGAAGGTTAAATTCCGGCTGGTTTTTTAATTTGGGCCATCTTGGATAAATCAGTTTTATCTTCACAAAATTCCTCTTATTAATATGCAGATACTAATATCTATTTCAAATCTGACAGAGCTGATATCATTTCATCAAATGATGATTTTTCTGCTGCAAAAATCACATTTTCAAGTGTTAAACTCCTTTTGTTTGAAATATCATCTTTATTTTCCAGAACAAAAGATATGGCATCGGATTCTTCGGCATTAACCGCAAGCATAGCTGTGGCTTCTTTCTCAATAATGCTTCTTTTGGCAAAACCAAGAAGAGAAGATAATTTATTTTCCTTAAAAGACATATGAAGCAATGGACCGCTTAAACCAAAATGAATCGCAGCTTCTGCCAGAGGTGTTGATGGCAGCGTATATACAAAAAGATTTCCCCTTGCAAGTATTCTCCCGCTGTCAATATAATCCTTATAATAATTAATATTTGATTCCAGACATCCTTCTTCGTTGGTGCCCATAATCCCCATATCCCTTTTATGGGCATGTTTATGATCATTGGAATAGGATATGCCGGCGTCTTTTAGGGCAAGGGCTGCGCAAAAGCAGGTCGTTCTTGATATCATATCGAATCTTCCAAAGTTTTTTACAGGGTATAAAAAAATTGATTCATTTTTAAAACAAGAATGCAAAGAATTAAATCCTTCATGAGATTTTTTATCTTTTTCTATTATACATCCATATTCTTTATGGTTAACCCAGCCTATACCGGTTACAACAATCATGATATCCCTATATCTTAAGTATAAGGGCAGAATTAACTCCCCCAAAACCTGAGTTGGTTGATAGCGTATAAGAGCTTTCAAAAGTTTGCGGATATGGAAAAACCCAGCCTTCGGCTTCTTCATCAATATCAAATAAATTTACAGTAGGCGGAGTAATTTTTTTATCCAGAGACTTAAATGAAATTATTATTTCGAGAAGGCCGGCAGCACCCAACGTATGACCTATCCCGCCTTTAACTGAATATACCGGTAATGTGTTTTCAGCAAAAACTGACCTGATCGCTTTCATTTCCATCGAGTCATTATATACAGTCCCTGTTCCATGGGCGGATATAGATCCGATCTTGTTTTCTGCGATACCAGCAGATTTCAATGCAGTATAAATCGCCTGGTAAAGGCCACTTCCATCTCTTGAAGGACCGGTTATGTGGTTTGCATCGTTAGTCAAACCCCAGCCTGCAACCTCTCCCATTACTGCCGTGTTGCCTTTTGCAGCCCTTTCTTCGCTCATAAGAAGCATGTAGCCTGCTGCTTCACCAAGGCTTAAACCCTGTCTGTTTTTATCAAAAGGTTTCGCAACATCAGGATCAAGAGCCATAAGAGAAGAAAAACCGGCTGTTACAAATTCCGAAACACAATCGCAACCGATAACAAGAATACAATCATAAACCTTGTTTCGTATCAGTGATGCAGCTCTTGAAACTGCTATGCTTGATGAGGCACATGCCGAGGAAACAACCATTCCCTTACCAAAGGTTCCGGTAAGAAGCATTATCTTATCAAGCAGACAGTCCGGCAGACTTTTTTCCGGATTGTTTTCTTCATCTAAAACAAACCGTTGCACAAATTCTATATCACCATTTGTTGTGGCAAGAATTATAAAAGTGTCATACGGTATTTCAATTGAACTCTTATCAAGAAGCGGCCTTAACATCTGCATGACAAGCGACTCGTCCGGTTTCATTGTCAAACCGGGAACAGTTGCAGCATTGCCGGTTTGCAGGTTATGTGTTGGAAAACGTTCGATAGGACGTATGGCCGTTTTTCCTGAGAAAAGCCCTTCCCAGCACACATCTGTTCCCCAGCCATAAGAAGTAACCATATCAGCTGCTACTGAAACTACTTTTATCATTTAAAGTCTCCGGCCATCCATTTATTACGGCATCTTTCAAGAAGTTCCGGTGATGCTATAATAGCCTCCCCGCTTAAGGCATCCGTAAACATCTGTATGGTATAACCTGCGGCTGAAATTCTCTGATCCTGCTTTGTAATTAAAAACTCGGTATTAAGCCTTGCGCCTTCATCCCAAATGAGAGATGCCGTAACAGTAAATTCTTCATCTAACATCAGCGGAAGATAATAATCTATATGAAATTGTACTATGGGAGCCCTTAGATTCGATTCATAAAAAGCTTTATATGTAAGACCGCATTTTTTTCCAAGCATGGAAGATGCTTCTTCAAAAAATTCGGGGTATCTCCCATACCATGAAATTCCCATAACATCTGCTTCGCTGAATCTGACACGTCGTGTTATAACAGCTGAAACAGGCTCCGGAACTCCTTTCACACGTTCAAAATAACCGTTTTTCCGTCTCCGTAATAATTGAAATTTTTTATTGCTGTTCATGTCAAATTACCATCAGCTTTAATTGCATTTCGGCAATCTTTTTATCACCGCTTGTTACTGATGCCTTTACTTTTATTTCGTTTGATATTTCACCCGGTTTTGTAGAAGTAATAATAATTTCCTGATTGGCAGATACGGGAGCAATAAACTTTGCCAGCAAAATCTGTGTTAAGCAAATTTTATTTCCATAAAAATTTTCAAGCATTGCAATTACCGCCTGAATTTTACATACACCGGGCAAAATAGGTTTGTCTGGAAAATGGCCTTTAAAACCTGCAAATTCAGGAGAAAATATAAATCTTGCTTTTATACCTTCTTCACTTTCCATAAGCTCTTGCATAGATTCATTTATCTGTTGCATCAGCATGCTCACGATCTGACCTCTTTTAATCTCAATATTAACCTATATCCATATTTAAAATTATTCAGTATTATTCCCAAAGGATGTAATTTACCATTTTTATTGGTGTATTCATAATAGTTGACGCTCCAGACAGTTTTATTATCAACCAGGCAGCGTTTTTCAACAAGGAGATTGTCTTGTCCTGCAAAAACATACTCAATAATTGAATCACCTTCATTTTGAGTAAAAACTATTTCATTTTTCTTCTTATACACCTTTGCGCCGGTTTCCGGAAGACGGTCAAAAAAGATTTTTCTTATATCACCTCCAACAGCTTCTGTAAAATTTCCTTTTTTTGTAAAATCCTCGATTGCAAATTTTAAAACTGTTTTATCCTTTTCTCCCATAAGCTCAAAGAGTTTGACTCCAACAGGATTTATGCCTGCTACAGTAAATATTTTTTCTTTGGTATCAACATCCGAATATCCTATAAATGAAAGGGTTTGACCCTTATATTCAAAAACAATCGTATTTATTATCTGAAACTTATCAGCCATCTTAAGTGCAAATTGTTCTTTTACAATTTCAGGATCAACATTTTCCACTGAAACAGGAATAGCTTTCTTAAAAGGAATAGCAGAACAGCCGTTAAGGCATAAAAGAATAATTCCTGTAATAGCAAAAAAATATTTTAACATTTAATATCCTTTATTGCCTTTGATCCAAAGCCTGTAAATAGATGGAACGGCAATAACAGATGATAGAAATCCAGCCAGCAATCCGGTAAAAAGTGTTATACCAATTGAAAATAACAGGGGGTGTTTTGCAAAAAGAAGGACGCCTGTTCCTATCAATGTTGTTAAGGCTGCTAAAAAAACCGCTGTTACAGTTCCTGTATTATGCCCATAACGGCATTTATAAACCATGAATATTCCATAGTCACTGCAAAGGCCTACAAGAATCATGACAGCAAGAATACCGGGAGCATTAAGAGCCAGGCCTGCAACCGGAAGAACTCCCAATGCTGCCGCCACTCCGATGAAAACGGGTATAAGCGCAAGAATGGTCAGCCTGATATCTTTAAGCAATATCATGGTTAAAATAGGAAGTAACAGTGCTGCAATTATTGAAAGATATATAATTTCATGTGAAATTGCTTTTGAAAGAGCTTTTGAAATGCTTTTCCGGGATACCAAAAATGTTTCGGGATGGGCTTTGCTTATTTTAGCAAACTCTGTAATATAGGATTCTTCATCCGGAAAAAAAGTTATAACCTGCCAGCCTTTTTCATTTTTTAACACAAACCTTTCTTTAATTCTTTTTAAGAATTCATTCTTGATTACATCAACTGAAACATCAGTGCCTTCATAAAGGTGCTCAAAAAATGGTTCAAAAGCATTCTCTGCAAAATTATAAGCCTTACCTTCCTTAGAAAGCAGCTTTCTTAATTTCAACACTTTTTCTTTAGTCCAGAAATTATTCCATCTAAGGGCATTTTCCGTTCTTGTTTTTTCCGAAGGCCATAACGACGCAAAACTTGAAATATTTTCATTTCCAAGTTTTTTAACTGCCTCATTGTATATAAGTTCGTTTACATAGATCGCTTTTTCAAGATCTTTTTCCGAAACAACCAAAATGGCAGGATTCTCTTTTCCTCCCCATGCCTTCTGAAACGACTCTTCTGCTTTAAATATCTGAGGATTACTTCCGTCAAATTGTTTTATATCACTGTCAAATACAGTTTTGGATGAGAAAAAAAGCGCCGTAATCATCAAAATTGCCCAAAAGAAAATCCATATTTTATCCTGTGTCTTTTCAGAAACAGATTTTGGAAAAATTGAAAAGCTTTCAAAAAGGCCTTTTATCTTATACTCATCTTTTCTTTCAATAAAAACCGGCAAAAAATATAATGAACAAAGAAGCGAAAAAATAATACTGATGATTGAAAAAAGCGCAAGCTGCCGGTATCCTGAAACATCCGAAAAGAAAAATGCTGCAAAAATACCTATTGTTGTTAAAGATCCTGCTATTACCGGTTTTGCAACCTGTTTAACAGCATCGGTCTTATTGCTGCAGCATCTTATGGCTGTATATACGTGTATTCCATAATCAATTGAAATTCCGGCTATCGTTGCTCCCATGCCAATTATAAAATATGAGAGTTTATCTAAAAAAACAGAAGACAGGCTTATAGCAACAGCAATCGAGGCAAGGGGAATCATAAAAACCAGGATTGCCTTTATGTCACGGAAAAAAAACAAAAACACAAGAAAAAAAGCAATTGAAGCAATAGTCGTTGTAAGTTTTATATCACTTTTTATAACATCTTCATTGCTTAAAGTATGAAGATGGGCGGAAATCATATCTACACTAATATAAGGCGGTAGGGATTCAAGTTTTTTATCAAGATATGCTATAAGCTTACGCGAGCCGAAACCATCGCTTACAGGAACGGAAGTTTTGAGTATCATCAGGGCATGCTTTCCGTCCCGACTCAGAAAGTGGCCGTTATTTATTATAACATCATAACCTGTGGAAGAAGAAAACTTTTGCAATTTTCCAAGCAAACCGGTTTTTAAGCCAAGAGGATCAGTTCTTATAAGCGGTGTAGAAAACATGCCGGAAGGAGAAAGAATCTGCCTGTAATTTTTTTGCAGTATTGATTTTATTCCTTCAGTATTTATTAATGAATCTATCTTTTCTAAAGTGCCCTTACCGGTTAACTGGGGTAAATATTTCAAAAAATCAAACAAATCTTTTGCTGATTCGTTTTCTGAAACACTGTAAAATACATCTGTGATAAAAGATGGTTTTAATATTGATGAAAGCCGGTCAACTTCTTTGATAAGATCAATTTCGGAATAAGCGGAATCATTGAGTTTTACTGAGAGTATTATCTTGTCTGAAAAATCCGATTCCCTTAAAAAACGCATGCTTCTTATAATTTCACCATTTTCAGGAAGCATCGTCTCCATATTGTTGTCAAAGGAAACAAAAAACATACCGGCTATGGAAATTGTAATAATAATGAAAAAAATACAGACGGTAAGCAATTTTTTCGTTTTATTAATATTCTCAGATTTTAAAGATAAGTTATCTGACAATTGGAGCAACTCTCCATACAGCAGGATCAATAGGAATATTTAAATGTGTGTCCACAAACAGCAGAGAGGTTGTGTCCCCGCTTTTTTCTTCGATTAATATTTTGTTAATATATTGCTCATCTTTTCTGAAATCAACCGTTACGCTTTTAATAACATTAGCTGCAAAGCTTGCAGGTTTGGGAACAAACTTGAGAGATACCGGTTTATCACTAAGCAGGATAACATTATATTCTTTCATAAGTTGGGTATATGTGCCTGAAAACCATTCCCGCATCTGACCGATTACAGCTTCAAAAGCCGGATTTTTTGACAGAGAAATCTTTTGAACCTTGTTTGTATCTTCATCCCACTGGCTGATTGTATCTTCCGACATAACCATGCTATATTTTAATGGCTTATTCACAAGCCAGGCCAGACGATATGGCTTTTCTATATAAACCGTTCCCTTTAATACAATCTTATTGTTAAACACAGCCAGCTCTTTTTCCTGAACAAAACCGGTTTTTAAGGTTTTTATCCCTGACATTTTATTTTCAAGTCTGCTTAAAACTTTATCTAAACCAATCTTGTTTTTGGCCTCAGTATCTGTTTCCTGTGCAATTGCAGATATCGACATCAGGATAATCAGCAAAACAATAAATATTTGTGACAACTTAATCATTAGTTTTCCTTTCCCTGTTCCCCATCCCCCGAATCCCAACACCTGATCCCCGATCCCTGTTCATTGATCACCAACCTTCGGCTCCTGGTCGATGTTATGCCAGATCTTAATCTCTCCTAAAGCAAGCACTTCGTTATCTCTTTTTACAATTCCTTTTACTATGCCGAAACCACCAAACTTGGCATACTTGAAAACGAAGACGGAAAGCCTGTCTCCTATTCTTGCTTTTGATTTTATTATGAGCTTTTTTGCGCCCAGAAGATATCCTTCAGGAGCAGTATCCGATGTTTCCATATTCCTGAAACCATTAAGTGCTGCAATAGCTTGAGCCATCATTTCAAGGTAGGCAACATTATCGATACTGCCGTCTTTTTCCGCAAAAGGCATCCCTTCTCTGATCAATACCGAACATCCGGCACTGCGTTCTCCTAATATTTCTATTGTATCAATAAGTTTCATAGGAGGTATCTGTGGTATTATTCCGTCAAGTGGCAGTGGAAGAGAAATTATATCCTTTTTGTGTTTTTCATTTCTTTCACATATTGGATCTGAAGCAAGATAGTCTCCTGTAATAAGATATGATCTGCCGCGGCATCCATAACAAATCTCAGCTTTTTCACATATGCCACATGGCCCTTTAATCTTATTTTTATAGTTTCTCAAATCGCTGTAAATTTCACTGTCTTTTATAATATCGGATATCTTCTGAAATCGAATGTTTCCCAAAGGAATTTGAAGTCCGGGACAGGGCAAAACATAACCATACGATGTAATGACACAGGAAAATCCATGGCGCATGCAAAACACCGGATTATTTTCTTCTGAATAAGCATCACAAGAATATTCTTTATTTAAGATAGTTGTATCTATATCAAGACTTTTTGCAAACAACAGAATTTTTTGCATATCAGCAAAATATGCAACCTCACTTCCGGAAAAAACAATCTTTTGTACGCCAAGAGCTTTTGCCTGTTTAATTATATCGCAGATCTCTTCGTCTGAAAGTTTGTTTTCATGCAAATTCTCAGGATTAATAAAAGCAGTTGAAAACCCGAAATCAACAGGATAACCTGTATATATTTCAAGAGCATAAAGGCTATCTGATCTGTGCTGATTCATATATTTATCATGATATTTATCATGGAAAAATTCAGAACCGAATATTTGGCTGCAAGACTCAGGCATCTCTTTTATTTTCCATTATTTTAATATGATCCATCATTATTGAGCGAATTTGGTTCTTTAACTTATAAGGGCTAAAGTCCTTATATTTATCATATGTTATAGAATTAAGCTTATGTATTTTAATAACTCCTGGCTTAAGAAGAAGCGTTCCTCTCGCAGGGATATTCTCATTTCCGGTAATACATATAGGCACAATCGGGTATCCCGATTTAAGAGCCACTCTGAAAATTGAACTATGAAACTGCCCCACAGAACCATCTGCGGAGCGGGTTCCTTCAGGAAAAGCGGCAATTGAAATACCATCGTTTAAATGCCCGATAGTTTTTTTAACAAAATCTTCAAACGCCATTTCCCTTACACTCAGATATCCGGCACACTTTGCCGCAAAACCAAGTACCGGAATTTTAAAAGGCCAGATATTTACAACCTGTATAACCTCTTCATAAGGAAGATAAGCCATCAGAAAAGGATCCGAAGCGGATCTGTGATTACAGATAAAAATAAAAGGCCCCGGATGATTAATTGATGTTTCAAAGTCCTTATAAGATATCCGCACGAAAGGAAAAGGGAGTATCCTGCATACACCAATACCATACCAGGCAATCGCCCTTCGAAATTTTTTCATTGCTTTCCGGTGGGATATAAAAGGCGCCTGAAAAGCTATAATAAGAGCAAGAAAAGGAATCCCAAAAGCTGAAAAAGTAATAAAGAATGAATAAAATATTAAATTAAATATAAATAGTTTAAAAAAATCTTTCATTATCAGTTAAGTTGCTTATCAAGATCAGACAGAAGAAAGAGTTTATGGAATCAATCGAACAAAGGATATTTAATATTGCAGGAGCAAATCCGTAAGACTGCAATAAATCGCAAAAAATGTTAAATTCGTATTTATATGTTTTATAAATATGTTATACTATTAATGCTCCTCTTTTAGTTTAAAGATAAAATTATATATATCCCCAAGAGAGCGTATATTTTTGATTCTCTCGTCGTTTCGTATCTTTACACCAAATTTTTCCTGCAAAGCCACAACAAGATCTACCACATCCAGGCTGTCAAGTCCCAAATCCTCAAATATATTAGTTTCCGGTTTCAATAATTCTTTTTCTATTTCAAACGATTCTTCGAAAACCTGATTTGTCAGTTGTATTATCTCTTGTTCAGTCATCTAATATCCTGTTTTATAACATTATACAATTTTTTTACATACTATCGAGGCATTGATCCCACCAAAAGCAAAGCAGTTTTTAACTATTATATCAATTTTTTTTGTTAATTTTTCAGTTACATGAAAAATACCTTCGCATTCAGGACTAACCGTTTCAAGATTCAAAGTTGGATATATACATTCTTTTTGCATCATTATAAGGGATGCTATCAACTCAATAGATCCGGATGCTCCCAAAGTGTGGCCCATATATCCTTTAAGGCTGCTTACTGGCACCTGATCTCCGAATACCTCCTTTATGGCTTCGGCTTCCTCCTTGTCTCCATGTATGGTGGCTGTGGCATGGGCATTAATATAATCTACCTGATTTGCCTGTATATTTGCATCAGACAGAGCCTGCCGGAAACATGCCACCATCGAATCCTTGTTGGACTGACTTACATGAACTCCGCTTCCGCATGTATGATAGCCGATAATTTCAGCATAAATTTTGGCATTTCTTTTTAATGCATGCTCATATTCTTCAATAAGAAGAATACCACTTCCTTCCCCACAAACAAGACCGTCTCTTTTTGCATCAAAGGGACGGGGTGTTTTTTCGGGTTCATTATTGTAACCTGCTGATGTAGCAAAAAGTATATCAAAAGAACCGGTGACGGTCGGGTGAAGATCCTCAGCTCCTCCACACAGCACTGCATCCTGTTTTCCAAGTCTTATAAGATCATAACCCGCGCCAATAGCCTGAAGCCCCGAAGCGCATGCAGCCGATGTTGCAAGAACATAGCCTGTAATACCCAGATGCTGGGCTGTATTCATCACAGCAGTATGGGATATACACTGAAAGAACTTCATAGAGGAAAGCCTTGTCAGATCTTTATGAGGAATCATAATTTCAAAAGTATCATTAATGCTTTTCGCACTTCCCATGGTAGAGCCAATTATGCATCCTAAGCGTCCCGATGTTAGCAATCCGCGATCTATGCCCGAATCCAGAATGGCCTGCTCGGCAGCCTGTACTGAAAATATGCTCATTCTTCCCATTGATCTTCTGCTGGAACGCGGAATAGCCTTTTCATTTACAATCTCTGCAGGCGCTCCCACAAGGCTTCGCAAACCTATATACTGATCCCATCCATCCATATACCTAACAGCGCTTTTTCCTGCCTCAATACCACAAATCATGGCTGGCACATCAACACCAAGGGGAGAAACAGCTCCTGCACCGGTAATAACAACTCTTTTCAACTTCCAAGCCTCTTTTTAATAAAATCAATATACAAATCTTTTCCGACAACAACACGTCCTGTTATAAATGACGAAAGCATGGCTCCGACAATTCCGGGAAGTACCGAGCTTTGTCCTGCCGCATAAACATTTCTTATCGGAAGCTTTCCGAAAAGATTAAACTGCCCGATTTTCTGTTTTATTCCGTATGCAGAACCATCGGGAGAATTAAGATAACCCTTAAAAGTCAGCATCGATGCAGCATCTATCAATTTAAAAGAATCTTTATATTCGGGGTAAGCCGTAAAGATTCTTTCCATTATATTTTCAATGCGCTCTTTCTTGTATTTCTGATATGATTCTGGACGTTTGCCAGGTTCGGAATCTATCCATTGGCTGACATGCTCCAAAAAAGAAACCTCAAGAGCAGTAATAACCATATGCTTTTCCCCGTTCGCTAAATCCTGATTCTTTAAAATAACAAGAGCGGGTTTGCCGGTATAAGAGGGGTCCATAGCCCGGTTCATATCAGTGTTAGGAAAAAGCGATAATATGGTAGGTTCTAAGTCTTCATCTTTAGGGATATAATTTCGGACTACTCCGAAAAGAGCAAAAAAACCGACAGATGGCTCAAAGGCGCTCACCCTGTTTACAAATGCTTTCGTAAGATATTTTGCGGGAAGAACATCTAAGATTGCCTTTGGATGTATTGTAAAAACACATCGGTCTGCCAGAATCTCTTCCCCGGTGTTTAACACAAATTTTCCAACAATATTGTTATTTATATCCGCGCATTCTGAAATAAAGCTTTCGGTACGGATATCAATATCATAATCGACAAACTCCTTTTTAAAAGCCCTGATAAAAGCATCTCCCCCGTCTTTTACCCTTGCTACAGATTCATAAAGTCCAAAACTTACCCTGCTGTGATTTGCAAAAGAAATCTCCGAAGGTTTTACTCCATAGCACATGCTGTATTTTGAAAGTAATCCTTTAAGCCTGCTGTTGTCCGTAAGCTTATTTAATACCTCATCAAGGCTGATATAATCTTCATCGATCCAGTGATGGGAAAGTGAAATATTTCGCAAGTCAAGCGACACCGTTTTTTTGCAGACATTTAAAATCATGTCAAAATATTGATCAATAGCCTTTTTTTCTTCCGGAAAGTATTCTATTATTTTTGCTTTCTTCTCTTCATATCCAAAGGGAAAATCATAAACCGAGTTGTCTTCTTCAAATATTAATCTGATTCCATCTTTTCTAGTTATGAATATAGGCTGAATCTGATCACTTATTCCAAGAACAGCAAGCATGTCAGCCAGAATTCCGTTTTTATAAAATCCTCCCGTAAAATGAAAGCCCGTGTCAAGTGGTATTCCCTGCTTGTAAAACCTGGCCATTGAACCGCCGACATTTTTGCTTTTCTCAAGAAGCAGTACGCGATGGCCGTTCATCCCAAGCAAAAGCGCAAGGGTCATTCCGCTTATTCCGCTTCCAACAACAATATCGTCATATTTTTTCATTAAATATGTTTCCGTTGTTCACTATAATTCTTCAAAGGGCTCGCTTCATATCGCAAGTCCGCCATTAACACCTATAACCTGGCCGTGTATATACATATTTTCTTCCGTACATAGAAAATTTACGACAGATGCTACATCCTCCGGTTTTCCAAACCTGTTAATCGGAATAAGGGGCAACAATTTATTTTTATCCAGAGATTCAATCATATCCGTTAAAATAAGTCCCGGAGCCACAGCATTGACAAAAATATTTCTTTTCCCGATTTCCCTCGCAAGCGCTTTAACGGCTCCTATTAACCCTGCTTTTGATGCCGAGTAATTAACCTGGCCGGCCTGTCCGATTTGTCCTGAAGTTGATGACACAGCAATAATGTGGCCCCTTTTTTCCCGCAGCATGGGAAAAAGCACAGTGTTTATCACATTATAAAATCCATCGAGATTTACCGAAAGTACGGAATCCCATTCTTCTTTTGTCATCCAGACCATCAGATTGTCTTTTGCAATTCCCGAGTTGAATACAACTACATGGGGAGGATGTTCATCCGATATTTTTTCAAGAGCAGCTCTTGTTGCATCATTGTCTGAGATATCAAATGCCATTGTTTCACATTTTTTGCCAATCTCTTCTATCTCAGACTTTACCTTATTGGCTGCTTCATGATTGCTCTGATAAGTTAACCAGATATCAAAACCCGACCGCGCCAGACGAAGAGCAATCGCACGCCCTATTCCCCTGCTTCCGCCAACAACAAGAGCTATTTTTTCAGTACATTCTTTCATATACCAACTCAGTCCCTAAATATGCCAACTCTGCTAACCTTTGAAATATGCAATGAAAGCAATCGGTTCCAATTTAAAGAAGTAAATATTCTTTATATTCTGTCAAGCAGATTCACATTACAATCGAAAGCCTTTTTTAATATAAGTTATTACATAAAGCGTCAATAAAATAGTTCCGCCGCAATAGCTGAAATACCGGGCAAAAAGTGTATTATACTCTATAATATATAAATGTTACAGCTATGACACCGGCTTAATAATACCCAAAATGCGCTATTGGTTTTACATTGCAACAAACAGTTTATCTTTATCCGTTGGCAAACTGCCAGCTTTTCAATATATTGTCATCAAATCATATAAGCCACTTTTCCATCTAAAGCTTTTAGGGGGCCGCAATTACCGTGCGCATGGCCTAAGTCCTGATTGTTAATTGTGCTAATCGTTTTTGTATCTGTATCAAAAGCGATAAAGTTTGGAGCTGTTCCAAAATGACCGAACACTTCACTATATAGTCCTTTATCTGATTCAATCGGAAAACATCTTTTGATCTTCAAACTACTTGAGCCACTTTCAAAACGTTTCAGTTTGGTCAAGGTCAAGGCGGATGAAAATTTTAACCGCAGGAATACATGGAGTATTTCGAGGATTAAAATTTTCACCCAACGCAGAGATCGGCCAAAATGGGACGTTTTGAAACTGGCTCTACTTATATAAGTTGATTATGTTCCAAAATTCAATTTCAGTTCTTCTGCATGTAAACGTCCGCGAACTGTTGACATACTGATTGCAGATTGAGTTACATTCAAAAGCTCTGATAGCTCCCGCTGCTTGACTCCCAGATATTCGGTTGCCCAGTAACAGAGCAGATCGCGCGCAGCAGATGTCTTGCGCCTCCTTCCGGAACGAATAATATCTTCGGATGTTATTCCAGTAACCTCTGCTACCCGCTCAATCAAATCTTTTAAATTATATCCTTTTGCTTTAAGTTGATATTTACGGTCCATTGACTCATTCGCATCAGATAAAACAGATGTCACAAAATCACTATCCCCCAATATTCTCTCATCACCTTTCTGATATTCACCGCTTTTTCTAAGAGCCTTAACCCCTGTCCATCCTCCCTGGCTTCGCAAAAGGCCTCCTCCTGTTAGCTCGGGACGACTGCCCTGATTAACTGCTTTCCGAACAAAATCCGAATAACCTCTTCTGCTTGGTCTTTTACTACTATCAAACAGGTTAATTATGTAGTCTGTATCCTGCCAGTCATTTTTTAAAAATCCCAGTATGACCCCATGACCGCAATAAGAATACCGTCCCAATGACCTGTAATCCGAAATTATACCCCCACGCAAAGGGTTCAAATGAATGTAACGTACCAGTTCTTTCAAATATGGTTCTTCCTGACATAGAACCGATTTATACCGGTTCTGAAACAGATGGCCGGAACGTTTGTGCCGGTGATTATAATTAACGGCATAACCGGTAAGAAGCCTTCGCATAATCATTGATACAGGTGTATTTCCGGTACGAAGCAGCAGATGAAAATGATTCGGCAGCAATGCCCATGCATAACAGGCTGTTTTAGTATCCATTAATACAACTCCCAGCCTGTTCAAAAAACTTTTATAGTCCGCATCGTCGGAAAATATATCTTCTTTGTTTATTCCACGTGCGATCACATGATTTATTGCCCCTTCGGCATCTATTCTGGATTTTCTTGGCATTTTTCTCTTCTATCATCCTCAAATGCCGCTGTCAATTAATATAATAATGTACGTCCCCAAATATTTTTCTCAATTCCAGCTTTTTAGTAAATAGCAATCATTTGGCATTCATATCACAAGCACACTTTGTGTCTGTTTTGAAAGAAGACGGACTCACCACCATTAGCAAGCAATTTTTTCATATCGTCAAAGGTAATTTTGCAATCCCCATTTACACCCCAATCCCGACCCCAGGAATTACGTAGCAAAAAATATTTCTCGCGAACATTAACACCCCGGCACAAAATACAGTGACCGCCCATCTCCTCTCCTGTTGCGTAAATATATCCTTTTGCATCTGTATCAAACATCCCCTCCAGCCATGGCAGCCCCAAAACAGCGGGGCCTCGATACCCCACCCCAAGGGCCAGATCGTTCAAACTGAACCCCCAGTAATACGAATCAAAAAAGCCTTTTTTCTGCGCTATCTTGACACCGGCCAGCACCGATGTGCCTTCGTACTTCGGCTCCGCACCCGGGTATGCACCTCCCGGCCATTCATCGATCTTTTGGGCATCCCAATAGATGGCTTCCCGTGCAAAAGCATTGGACAACCCTGGCACTTCGGCCGGCCTGGCCGACAGTTCATGGGAAATACCGAACCCAACGCAAGCGCCTTCCCTTCCCTGATCAAGATAAATATTACAACGCCAGGTGTAAGAGCGTAATTTTTTGACCGCAACCATGCGTCGTATGGGATATTCCCTGCTGCGATCATCAAAAAAAACGACCCGATCCAGCCGAATATCATTCGTTTTACTTCCATCTTTTAGTGTAAACATTTTTAGCCCCTCCATAGTAGCCTGTATTCAGGGTTCTCAGGCATAAGTAAATTCCATTTCAGTATCCGATATCAACAAAAAGGTAATTTGGGTTGAAGATATTCCTGATATGCCCTGCAAGTTTTACGATAACGACATTTCTGACATACAAAAGTGTGTTTTTTGGGGTTTCCTTTTTTCGGACAAAGAATATATTTTCCGTCCTTATTCATTTTCATTCACTTTATCCCTTAAAACATGAGAGCACATAAGAATTAATCTTCAGAAAGTTCTATCTGTTTCAGCCTTTCTTCAAATACGGCGCTCTTTTCTTCCAATTCATCTGTAAGTACTTCAAGTTCGTTAAAAAACCTGTCAATAGATGTCTGGCAAGTATGAATAGCCTTTGATATTTCGGCGATTTTTTTGCCTGTTTTGTCTTCTGAGGCTTTCCGGATAGCTTCCATGCAGCTACTTAGCTCTTTTTCGAGAATTTCGATTTCATTTTCAGTTTTTGAGATCTTTCGTTCTATAGGATTTAATACTTTCGATTTTTCAGTGATTATATCGGAACGAAGACGGCGGAGTTCTTTCTTGTTTACTTTTGAACCAATGTTTAAGTTCGGCTCAGTGTTTTTTTCTTCTTTCCATCCTTCTTTTTCCAAAAACCGCTGATAGCTTCCCTCAAAAACATGTACATTATCATCCTGGAACACAATAAGACGCTCTGCAAGAGCATCCAGAAACATTTCATTGTGTGTTACCATGATTATTGCTCCTTCAAAAGAGTCGAGAGCGGCAAGCAATGCATCGCATGATTCCATGTCAAAATGGTTTGTAGGTTCATCTAATAGAAGCAGATTCACCGGAGTTGCAAGCAGCTTTCCGATAAGCACCCTGCTCTTTTCCCCGCCTGATAGCACGCCTATTTTCTTCAAAGCGGAATCTCCCTCAAACATCATGGCTCCGCAAATATTTCTTGCACCCTGTCTTTCGATATCATTATGTGAATAGAGAATTTCTTCTTCTATTGTACGGCTGTCTATAAGATGACTAACATTGGTCTGTTCAAAAAAACCTTTAATTGCAGCCGGATTGTAATCTACCTGCCCTTTTTGTGGATCAAGCGCCCCTGCAAGAATTTTGAGCAGTGTTGTTTTGCCTTTTCCGTTTTTCCCTATAATACATACCCTGTCACGCGCTCCTATGGTTATCGAAAAATCCCCGATAAGCGGCGGTTGCGACTCATATGAAAAACATATATCATTTGCAGTAAGAATGCGTTTTCCCCGATATGTTGCGCTTCGAAAAGCAAAGTCCAGCGTTTTTATTCTTTCGAGTTTATCTCTTTTCTCCATCTTGTTAAGGGTTTTAACTCTTGATTGCACCATATTGGCAAGCCTTGCCTTTGCCCTGAAACGGCTTATAAATAGTTCAATTTCTTTTTTGCGCTTATCATCATTAACACGTGTTTTTTCGTATATCTCCTCGTCCTGGGCTATTTGAGTGTAATACTTTTCTGTATTACCGGCAATTTTTCTTATTTTTTTTCTATTTATACCTATCACATGGGTTACTACTTTATCCATAAACCCTCTGTCATGGGTTATAATTATGAGCTCACGCGGCCAGCTAACAAGAAAGCGTTCTACCCAGCGTATGGAAGTAATATCAAGATAATTTGTGGGCTCGTCCAAAAGAAGAAGATCAGGTTCAGAAACAATTATTTTTGCAAGATTGAGTCGTACCTGAAATCCACCGGAAAGCTCAAGAGGATTGATTTTAAAATCATCCGGTGAAAACCCGATTCCGGCAAGTACTTTTTCAACTTTCCAGAAATGATCTTTTTCATCTTCCAAAAGGCCCTTCATTCCCTCTTTAAGAACGGTATCTTCAGTAAATTCTATGTGCTGTTCAACACATCCTATGCGATAGGATTTTGGGATAATAATATTTCCCGAGTCAGGAAGCTCTTCCTTTTTTATCAGTCTTAATAAGGTCGTTTTCCCGTGGCCATTTCTTCCAACAAGGCCGACTCTCTCTTTTGGATTTATCTTGAATCCGGCTTCATCGAAAAGAATATAGCCGCCGTAACTTTTTGAAATATTTTCTACACTTATCATATAAACACCTCTAATAATAATAGCAGGTTAAATCTTCTTTCAGCATAAAAAGCAACAAAAAAGATTTTGTTTTTGTCTATCATTAAAACAAAGATAACATAATTTATTTAAGATATAGATTAAGCGTCTAATAGAATGTGTAAAATATGAATGAAGAAGATCTATGCTATTTTATGTTATCCTGGCGCCTCACGACAACGCCCTTGCATTAAGCTTATACTTTTGTTAATATATTAAACACATTAACAAATTTCACCAATAAAAGGCATGTGATATGAGTGACGAAATAACTGAATCTAATTCAATAGCAATCAATGAGGCCCAGCTTGTTTTAGCGGAAAAGCGTACATCCTTATCTGTGATGCGGACAGGTATAGCTGTATTGGCTTTGCCTCTGTCTGTTATGAGTGTTCTGATAGCTACTTCAAAATATTATGATGTTATTAATGTATTATTTTTTCTTATTCCATTGGGAATAACACATGAAAAGCAATCTGCGCAAAATCATAAATATATCAATATTATTTCTCATGACCTTTTGTAACTCAGAGGCAGCAAGCAATACTCCCGAATGCGTTATACTTTTGCATGGCTTGGCTCGCAAAGAGAAATCTTTTTTTAAACTTGAACGCCACCTTAAAAACAAAGGATTTCAAGTAGTAAATATCGGCTATCCATCACGAAAAAAAACCATACAAGAACTCTCTGTTGATGTAATACCAACAGCAATTAAACAATGCTCAGAACTTAAAGCAGAAAAGATTCACTTTGTTACTCACTCTATGGGAGCCATTCTTATCCGATACTATCTTGAACACAATAAAGTGCCGAAGCTTGGCCGTGTTGTGATGCTCAGCCCACCGAACAACGGAAGCGAGGTTGTCGATAAATTAAGTGATTACCGCTTATTTAGCTGGATAAATGGACCTGCCGGAAAACAATTGGGAACCGGGCCAGGCAGTCTCCCAAAGGGGTATTTAACCGAGATTAGTATTTCAGAAACAATCGTGATATAAAATAAAGCTTAATACTTAACTATCTACTAGACAACACCACCCCGGGTTTTACTGGCGTTCAATCCAAACAGAAGATGCAACGATTCAGATCAAACATGAAAGGAGAATAAAATGAAACTGCCGGAGTATATAACTGCTGATGAAGTAAAACGAATCTGCAAAGAAATCGGACTGCGTGACTGGTCCGGTATTACGGATCCAAATGTATCAGATGAAGAAGCATCCAAGATCCTCAACATTGTTAATAACCAGGGAATGAATATACCTATTGAGGTGTTTCGAAAAGGTTTAGAAGTTGAACTTGAACATGGAACAAGATTTGAGGATGCAAATGTAACAAACAACCATCCGGTTTTGACAGGTAAGATTGTTATCGCTCACCTCAAAGAGACGATGGACTATTATGAAAGACTCGAAGTTGCAGAAATAGAGGGGGATCTATTGAAGGCGATTTTATCGAATAATATGAACAAAATTTTATCAAAATACAAGCTGCTTATAGAAGCTCAAAAAATTCTGAATCAATCGGTTGCTGATCAGTTGAAGCAATAAATTAATTTGCATTATTGGGATAAGCAAGAATACAGAAGCCGTCTGTGGCAACATAAATAAAAGTAATACAAAAACCAGGATAATCTGATCGAAGATCAGGGAGTTATAAAGTAACTATCCAAATATTTAACTGACTTTTGTGGGCAAGCGCCGATTAATCGGGCTGTGCCCACAAATGAGATATTGAAACCTTGCCCAATGGAATCTTTGCAAGTTCATCAATTCTTAAGCAAATGATTTCTTATTACTCTTCAATAGCGGATTCTGATATTTTTAGCGGATGGGCTTTCAGATATTCAAGCCTATTCAAGCCATTTACATAGGCCTTGGCGCTTGCAGTTATAATATCGGGATCAGCTCCTCTGCCCATGGCTTCCAGCCCATTTTCTTTAAGCCTGACCGTAACTTCACCCTGAGAATCGGTTCCTCCTGAAAGTGAGCTTATTGAAAAACGCATCAATTCTGAAGTAGTGCCGGTTAAGCGGGAAATGGTATTGAAAGCGGCATCGATAGGCCCGTTACCATAGCCTGCTCCCTGAACCGACCTTCCGTTAATAATCAGCTTAACACTAGCCATAGGCAAAACAGTAGTTCCGGTTATAACATTTAAATATTCAAGCGAAAAAACATCTTTTGTCTGCAACAGACCTTCAGCAACTAAAACTTCAAGATCTTCATCCAGCACATGCTTTTTTCTGTCGGCAAGCTCTTTAAATTTTATAAATAACTTATCCAGTTCTTCGACTGACAGTACATATCCCATATCATTAAGATGGGCCCGGAGCGCATGGCGGCCCGAATGCTTGCCTAATACCATTTTATTTCTATTCAATCCAATGGTTTCCGGTTTCATGATTTCATATGTCATGGGGTTTTTTAATACCCCGTCCTGATGAATCCCCGACTCATGGGCAAAAGCATTTGCTCCAACAATAGCTTTGTTGGGTTGAACAAGAATACCTGAAATCATACTCACCAGACGGCTGGTAGGATAAAAATATTCGGTCTTAATACCGGTTGTCATCGGAAAATAATTCGGCCTGGTATTAATTGCCATGACGACCTCTTCCATCGAAGCATTACCCGCTCTTTCACCTATGCCGTTTATTGTAACTTCAGCCTGCCTTGCTCCTGCAACAATTGCCGCAAGTGTGTTTGCCGTGGCAAGGCCTAAATCATTATGACAGTGGACGCTTAAAATAGCCTTATGTATATTTGGAGTATGGGCTCTCACATATTTGATCAGTTCTGCAAATTCTTCAGGAATGGCGTATCCGACAGTATCAGGCAGATTAATGGTGCTGGCACCTGCTTCAATTGCCGCTTCAAATACTTTGCATAAATAATCGCGGTCGCTTCGTGATCCGTCTTCTGCTGAAAATTCTATATTATCGGTAAACTTTTTAGCATGTTTTACAGCTTCAACCGATCTTTGGATTACTTCTTCTCTTGTCATATTCAGCTTATATTTCAAATGCAGGTCAGAAGTGGCAATAACTGTATGTATCCTTGGATATGCAGCATCTTTTATTGCTTCCCATGCCCGGTCGATATCCGGTATGTTAGCTCTGGCCAAAGCTGCAATCTGGGCATTTCTTACTTTTCCGGATATTGCCGAAACCGCTTCGAAGTCTCCTTCCGAGGTTGCAGGAAAGCCGACTTCCATTATATCTACACCAAGCTTTTCAAGCTGTGTTGCAACTCTTAATTTCTCAGCAGTATTCATGCTGGCGCCAGGTGATTGTTCTCCGTCTCTTAATGTGGTATCAAAAATATATATGCGTTCACTCATATCTTCTCCTTTGCAAATAGCAGCAAATTCTCCTCTATTCTAAAATATATTTTATACAAGTTTTGTTAATTTATACTGAAAGCTGTCCGCAAGTGCATGCCAGCTTGCTTCTATAATATCTTCCGAAACTCCAATGGTGCTCCAGATGTCATCTTTGTCCCGCGATTCTATTAAAACCCTGACTTTTGCAGCAGTACCGTCGCGGCCATCCATAACCCTTACCTTGAAATCAACAAGCCGCATTGAATCAAGATCGGGATAAAACTTGGCAAGGGCCTTGCGCAACGCATTATCAAGAGCGCTCACCGGCCCGTGCCCTTCGGCAGCAGTTATCTCGGTTTTGTCATCAACTGATATTTTAATTGTCGCATGAGCAGTGCACGGCCTGTCTTTATCTTTTTCAACCGTTACCCTGAATGATTCAAGATCAAAAAGCGGCTTGAACTGATCGGTATATTTTTCTATTAATATCCTAAAAGATCCGTCGGCTGTATCAAACTGGTATCCTTCCTGTTCAAGGCGCTTTATCTCGGATACTATTTTGCGGCTGTCAAATCCTTTATTTCCAAGCTCGATATTGAGTTCTTTTGCTTTATATTCCACATTGCTTTTGCCGGATAGATCCGAGATAAGAACACGGCGGGTATTTCCCACAAGCTCCGGATTCATATGTTCATAAGCCCTCGGATCTTTCATGATGGCACTGACATGCACGCCGCCTTTATGGGCAAAAGCGCTTTTTCCTACAAAAGGCCTGCTTTTTAACGGAATCATATTTGCAGTTTCACAAACAAAACGAGACAATTTAGTCAATTTGGAAAGATTCTCATAGGGAAAACACTGCAGGTTCATTTTATGGCAAAGAATGGGAATAACAGAAGTCATATCGGTATTTCCGCATCTTTCACCATAACCGTTTACTGTTCCCTGAACCATCATAGCACCGGCTTTTACAGCTGTTATTGAATTTGCCACAGCAAGACCACAATCATTATGCGCATGAATCCCTATTCTGACCGCCTCTTTTTCACCATAATATTTTTCAAGTACTCTTTGGGCTTCCTTTGTGATTGTTTCAATCTCAAAAGGCAGTGAACCACCGTTTGTATCGCAAAGCACAATAATATCGGCGCCGCTTTGTGCGGCAGTTACAAGTGTTTTGAGCGCATATTCGCTGTTATCCTTATATCCGTCAAAAAAATGTTCGGCATCATAAATCGCTTCACGATTATTATGTTTCAAAAACTCTATAGTATCTTTTATCATTTCAAGATTTTCTTCTAAAGTATTTTCCATAATCTGAACTATATGAAGCTCCCAGCTTTTACCGAAAACAGTAATAGCCGGAGTATCGCTTTCAATCAGGGCCTTTAAGCTGGGATCATCATCAGGAGAAATTCCGGATCTTCGTGTAGCGCCAAATGCTGAAAGACGGCTGTTTTTAAACTTTGTTCGTTTTGCAAGATCGAAAAACTGCTTATCTCTTGGGTTGGAACCTGGCCATCCGCCTTCTATATAGTGTATCCCTATGTCATCTAACCTTTTTGCGATATCAAGTTTTTCATCGGCTGTAAAACTGACATTTTCTCCCTGGGTTCCATCCCTTAAGGTAGTGTCATATAATAGGATCGGTTCCATAATATTCTCCCGGAATAGATGAACTTGTAAAACAACATTTTTTCGCCGTAAAAACGAACAGCGAAAATCGATATTCGCTGTTCGATATTCGCTATTCGAAATTATATTACAAGTCCGCCTAAAATACTTATTTTCTGTTTTCAGGCCGAAGCGAACGGACGGCTGCTCCTGCTTTCCACATTTCGGAATTTTTTATTACATCCAGCTCTTTTCTTAATTTCACAAGGTAATCAGGAGCGCTGTTTACCTCAAGAACTCTTTTTGTTTCTTTGCCTGACTTAACTCTATCGTACAGATCATCAAAAACCGGAGCAACTGCATCGCGAAATTTAGGAGACCAGTCCAGAGCGCCTCTTTGTGCAGTAGTACTACAGTTCGCAAACATCCAGTCCATTCCATTTTCAGCTACCAACCGGATAAGGCTCTGTGTCAGTTCTTCAACTGTTTCGTTAAATGCTTCACTGGGGGAATGGCCGTGTTTTCTTAACAGGTTATACTGAGCTTCCATAACACCTGCCAGACAACCCATAAGAACACCTCTTTCACCCGTTAAGTCGCTGTATACTTCTTGTTCGAACGTAGTTGGAAACAGATAGCCCGATCCTATGGCGATTCCAAGGGCAAGAGTTCTTTCAGTCGCGCGGCCGGTATAATCCTGAAAAACAGCATAACTGGAATTGATTCCGCTGCCGTCCAAAAAGTTTCTTCTTACATTTGTTCCCGATCCCTTTGGCGCAACAAGTATAACATCAATATTGTCCGGAGGAATAATACCTGTCTGCTCTTTATATACAATGGCGAACCCATGTGAAAAATAAAGGGCGTCACCTTCTGAAAGGCATTTTTTTACTATAGGCCATGTAGCAACCTGACCGGCATCGGAAAGAAGTTCTTTTATAATTGTTCCTCTTGTTGCTGCTTCTTCAATTGAAAACAGCGTCTTGCCCGGAACAAAGCCATCGGCAATTGCCTTTTCCCAATAGGCGTCACCTTCCATCTGACCAATGATTGTGGCAAACCCGTTGTCTCTTAAATTAAGAGCCTGCGCAGGCCCCTGAACGCCATAGCCAAGAATAGCTATGGTTTCATCTTTGAGCACTTCTCTTGCTTTATCAATAGTAAACTCTTCAGATGTTATAACTTCTTCCACTACTCCGCCAAAATCAATTTTTGCCATGATTTTCTCCTTGTTAGATATATATATTTATAGTCACAAATTTATCTGAACAGGGCTAATGTCCCTGTTTTTGCAAGTTTTTTAATTCCCATTGGTCTCAAAAGATTTATTATAGCATTAAGTTTTTCATCATTGCCGGTAACTTCTATAATAAAATGTTCAGGACCCACATCTATTACTTTTCCTCTGAATATATCAACGATTCGTAAAACTTCGGACCGCTGGCCGTTTTTTGCCATAACATATATAATAGCCATTTCTCTTTGAACCGATCTGGGCCCCGATACTGTGCGAAGCTTTATCACGTTTATCAGTTTGTTAAGCTGTTTTTCGATTTGTTCCATTTCCGCAAGAGAGGATTTTGTAACAATGGTTATTCTGGAAATAAGAGGATCCATCGTTTCTGCAACGCATAAGCTGTCAATATTAAATCCTCTTCCGCTGAACAAACCAACCACTCTGGAAAGAACCCCCGGCTTATTATCCACAAGCATTGTCAGTACATGTTTTTCTTCTGTCATAATATTATTTTCCTTTTCGGTTCCTCATCTAAAATCTATAGTTTGAAGAGATTAAACTAAAAGCATTTCAGTAATAGGCGCTTCAGCAGGAACCATGGGATATACGTTTTCTTCTTTTTCAACCAGAAATTCCATTATAACCGTTTTATCGGAATTAAGGCCTTCGGTAAGAACGGATATTACTTCTTCAGGTTTTGTTGCTCTTAAGCCGAGTGCGCCATAAGCTTCTGCCAGCTTTACAAAATCGGGAGAGCATTCCATTGTAGTACAGGAGTAACGTTTGCAGTAAAAAAGTTCCTGCCATTGCCTTACCATTCCAAGATACCCGTTATTCAGAATGACAATTTTTATAGGAAGGCGATACTGAACAGCAGTTGCCATTTCCTGTATATTCATCTGGATACTTCCGTCTCCCGCAATATCCACGACCAATTGATCAGGACAGGCGATCTGAGCGCCTATAGCTGCCGGGAGTCCGAATCCCATACAACCAAGACCTCCCGATGTAATAAAATGTCCCGGCTTGTCAAAATGATAATACTGAGCAGTCCACATCTGATTCTGACCCACTTCCGTTGTTATGATCGCATCTCCTTTTGTAAGTTTAAAAAGAGTGTCTATAACATATTGCGGTTTTATTATATCTTTCTGCTCGTAGCAAAGAGGATTTTTATCCTTCCATATTTTTATCCTGTTTAGCCAGTTTTCTCTTTTTTGAAAAAGATCGCCCAAATTTGCTTCATCAAACATCCGGTTAAGATGCTCTAAGGAAATACGGCAATCTCCTACAACCGGAACAGATACAGGGATATTTTTTCTTATGGAAGTAGGATCTATATCTATGTGTATAATTTTTGCATTTTTGGCAAATGAATCGGTTTTACCTGTAACACGGTCATCAAAACGGACTCCTATCGCAATAAGAAGATCACAATCTCCAACCGACATATTAGCCCTGTAAGTTCCATGCATACCTATCATTCCAAGCCAAAGCGGATCTGATGCCGGAAAAGAGCCGAGTCCCATCAATGATGTGGTAACCGGAATAACCGCTTTTCTTGCAAATTCAGTTAGTTCATTAGATCCTTTTGATAAAATCACCCCGCCTCCTGCAAAAATAACGGGTCTTTCAGCTTCGCCGATCAGACTTATAATCTTTTGAAGCTGCCACAAATTAGGGTTATAAGTCGGTTTATATGATTTAAGATTTACTTCCGCAGGCAATTTAAATGCTGTGGTTGCTTTTATAACATCTTTGGGCAGATCAACAAGCACCGGACCGGGGCGTCCCGATCTTGCCAGATAGAAAGCCTCTTTAAGAGCTTCTGCAAGATCTTCTACTTTTGTTACAAGATAATTATGCTTGGTACATGACCTTGTGATACCCACTATATCAACTTCCTGAAAAGCGTCATTGCCGATAAGATGAGTCGGAACCTGGCCGGTAAGTATTACAACAGGTATGGAATCCATGTATGCCGATGCTATACCTGTTACAGTATTGGTAGCACCCGGACCTGAGGTCACAAGACATACCCCTACCCTGCCGCTTGCCCTCGAATATCCGTCTGCAGCGTGTACTGCTCCCTGTTCGTGACGAACAAGAATATGACGTATGTCGGTTCTTTCAAGCTCATCGTAAATATCTATAACAGCGCCACCGGGATACCCGAATATGGTATCCACTCCTTCACTTTTTAAAATTTCCATAAGAATCTGGGCGCCAGTCAGCATTTTATCTTCTTTATTTGTTTTCATAGTTCCTCTTAGCGTGCCGTGAAATTATTTCGTAACTGCTCCCTGACTTGCAGAAGATACCATTTTTGAATATCTTGCCATATAGCCGTGAGAAATCTTAGGCTCCGGCTTTGACCATGCGGATAATCTTTTAGCAATTTCTTCATCAGAAACTTTAAGAGTTATTGTTTTGCCCGGAATATCAATAGCTATTATATCATTATTCTCAACAATTGCTATGGGACCGCCCTGCATGGCTTCCGGAGAAATATGTCCGATTGCGGCACCCCTTGTTCCCCCTGAAAAACGCCCGTCCGTCAAAAGCGCAACATGAGCGTCCAGTTTCATTCCGGCTATAGCCGAGGTAGGAGTAAGCATTTCACGCATGCCGGGTCCTCCCATAGGCCCTTCATAACGCACAACAATAACATCCCCTTTTTGTATTTTCCCGGACATTATTGCACCGGTTGCTTCTTCCTCGGAATTAAAGACTCTTGCGGGCCCCTCATGCCTCAGCATTTCATCAAGCACAGCGGATTGTTTGACAACACAGCCGTCAGGAGCAATATTTCCGTAAAGCACTGCAAGGCCACCTACCTTGTGGTATGGGTCCCCGATCGGACGAATAACGCTGTTGTCAGTTATTTTAGCGTTTTCTATATTTTCCTTAACGCTTTTTCCGGAAACGGTTATACAATCGCCATTAATCAGGTTTGCTCCGTAAAGCTCTTTTAACACAGCCTGTATGCCGCCTGCCCTGTCAAGATCTTCAATATGATGTTTACCGCCCGGACTTAATGAACAAAGGTGAGCTACATTCTTACTTACCTCATTTATCATACTAAGATCAAAATTAAAACTTGCTTCATTTGCAAGTGCCGCAAGATGTAAAACAGTATTGGTTGAACAACCAAGAGCCATATCAACTGCGAGGGCATTTCTGAAAGCTTTCTCGGTTAATATCTGTCTTGGTGTAATATTTTTTTCAAGAAGGCTCATAATTTGCATTCCGGCCTCTTTTGCCAGCCTTATTCTGGCCGACATTACTGCAGGAATAGTACCATTGCCCGGCAAACCCAGCCCAATTGCTTCCGTTAAACAGTTCATGGAATTTGCAGTAAACATCCCGGCACATGATCCGCATGTAGGACAAGCTGCATCTTCAATCAAGCCAAGCTCATTCTCGGTCATTCTACCGGAAAGCACAGCTCCTACGGCTTCAAAAACGCTGATCAAATCAATCTTATCGGAACCTGAGGCGTTGGGATTCCGCCCGGCCAGCATCGGACCTCCGCTTATCACTATTGAAGGAATATCAAGACGTGCAGCAGCCATCAGCATGCCCGGAATGATTTTATCACAGTTAGGCACAAGCACAAGGGCATCAAATGCATGCGCCGTAGCCATAACTTCGATAGAATCAGCTATAAGCTCTCTGCTTGCAAGGGAATATTTCATTCCTACATGGTTCATTGCAATGCCGTCACAAACCCCGATTACACCAAATTCAATAGGAGTTCCCCCACCCATATAAACTCCCGCCTTTACAGCTTCTACAATCTTATCAAGGTGAATATGGCCTGGTATGATGCTGTTTGCGGAATTGGCGATACCGATAAGAGGTCTGTTAATTTCCATATCGGTATAACCCATTGCTTTAAAGAGGCTCCTGTGAGGTGCCCTTTCTATGCCTTTTTTTACAAGATCACTTTTCATTCAAATTCCCTCCAAAAAAAAACCGTTATCAGCTTTTTATGGTTGATAACGGTTTTGTATTTTCTGTTTATGTAGTGAAAAGCTAAGCCATTACCAACCCATTTCCTCCGACGGGAATAATTATCCCGACTAGGACTAGTAGTACAGCAACATTGCGAATAAGGTTGTTAACGGATAAGATCTTCATAATAATTTAGTATATCTCGCTCCCCGATTTTCCTTAGCTTAATAACAGCTATATATTTTTGTGTCAAGAAATATTTTATGTAATTATGTCGGATAATAAGAGAACCAAAATCTATGTTTTAAACACCTTTGTTCCTTCTTCAGATCTTTTCCCGCTTAAAACACTCCTGCCTTCGGATAATACAACTAAAAATAACAAAATATTTTTTTCTCAGCGGCTGAGCTCACCGGATCTTCTTGCTGCAGCGGCTATAGCCTCAGCAATTATTTCTTTTACCTTCTTTTTTTCCAGCACCTTAAACGCCTCCTCCGTCGTACCTCCTGGAGAAGTCACACGTTTTCGCAACAATTCCGGAGATTCATCTATTTCCTCCAAAAGAGCTACAGACCCTTTTAAAGTAGCAATTGTAAGTATTGTCGCATCATAAGGATCAAGACCTAAGTTTATGCCTCCCTGAATCATTGATTCAACAAGATAAAAAACATAAGCCGGACCGGAACCGGATAGAGCTGTCACAGCATTAAGAGCATCCTCTTTAAATTCAATTACTTTTCCCATTGCTTCAAGAATTGTTCTTACAATATTGATATCATCAGGATTAGCATATCTGTTTGGAACCATTCCGGACATACCGGCTAAAACCAGGGCGGGAGTATTTGGCATAACTCTTATGATCGGAAGATTTATGATATTTTCTTTATTTAAAGGAGCATACAATATGCTTTCGAGTTTTTCCAAAGTGATCCCGGCGGCTATAGAGATAATAAGTTTCCTGCCCTGTAAGCAATAATCTTCCCGATTTGCAATTAGTGTTAATGCAGCAGATACCTGCTGGGGCTTTACAGCAAGTATTACTATATCACTCATAGAAAATACCTTGGAATTATCATTTATAACTGAAATGCCATAATTTTTTTTCAGCGAATCCAGTCGTTCCTCGCTTACATCGCTTGCAAAAACCTTTGAAGAAGCTATGATTCCTGACTTAGTTATAGCTCCTATAAAAGCTTCGGCCATATTTCCGGCTCCGATAAAACCGATTTTCCTGTTAAACTTAGCCATGTAACCTCCCAATCCTTCATACAATAAATATAATGGTTCTATAAATGCATATTTATAAAATATGCATATGTCAATGATTTTAACAAAATCTCTTGACTATTCTTAAAAAATATAATTAGTTATATAAGATCATATTTAACAAAAAGCAAACAATTCATTAAATATTCATGGTTAAAACAAAAAAAATTGACGACTTACAAATATTCCGTCTTCTAATATCAGACGGTTAAAAATCGAAAACTTGCAAGAATATTACATTGTTCTCAAGTTCATTGAAGGTGAGGATTTCAACCACCGGGATAAATGGAGTGTTTTAAAGGATAGCAATTAATCTTTACTCCGTATCACTTTATGCAAGATTTATATCTAAAGTAAGTATGGTAGTAAAGCTATAGCGCAAACCGGGTAAAAGAAACCGTATGCAACGACTTTTAAACTTTACCTTTTTCATAGGCATGCTATATACTCCTGACAAGCAGATATAATAGCACATACCATGTGTTAAGATATATTTTAATATAAATTTATTATGAGGCGCAATTAATGTTCATTCTTGGGAATTTTATAGATGCTGCTGCTGTAGTAATCGGATATGTGTTAAAGCTTTATATGTGGATTATAATTGCACGGGCTATATTATCCTGGGTAAATCCTGATCCCTATAATACTATAGTCAGATTTATCCACAACGTAACCGAGCCTGTTCTTTATCCAATACGGTCAAAAATTCCTTATTTGGGTGGCATAGATCTTGCTCCGATTATAGTTATTCTAATAATAGTCTTTTTAGATAACTTTCTTGTCAGAAGTCTTCATAAGCTTGCTTTCATGCTTTCATAATTATTAATTATAGCAGTAGGAGTATAAAATGAAATTGACGCCTCTTGATATTTTTCAACGCAAATTCAGAATATGCTTCAGAGGATTCGATGTAGAGGAAGTAGATGGATTTCTCGAAGATATTGCAGATGCTCACCAATTGTTAATCAGCGAAAACGACCATTTAAAAAATGAAACCGAAAGACTCAGGCAAGATATAAAAGAGTACATAAATCGCGAAGAAACCTTTAAAATGGCTCTGATAAATTCCCAGAATGTTATTGAACAGATGAAAGATAATGCTCAAAAATCAGCTGATTTAATTATTGCTGATGCTGAAGTAAAAGCTGAAATAATTTTAAACAGTGCCAATAACAAACTAATTCATTTGCATGATGATATTTCAGAGCTTAAAAGACAGCGGATACAAATGGAAGCACAGATTTCATCAATATTAGAAACTTACTCCAAGCTGCTTGAAATGAGCAGAGAAGAACAAAAAGTTATTGATATTGAAGAAGCAAAAATCGAACCATTCAAAAAATCTATTTAGACGTTTTTTCCATTGCGCTGTTTTAAATGTCACATACTCATTGGTAATATATTTTTAATAAGTCATTACAGAAAGGTCTCGCTGCAATTATAAATAAAAGCACAATTTAAGCAGACAGGCTTTTTATGAAACCTAAATTATTGATGCTCTCGCAAAAAGTCATCACTCCGGTGGATCCAGGATCGTGGTCCGGGGCAGGATCAGGAAGCCATACGAACCGGAGCACATCGGCATAACTGAATTCCGGCCTTCGCAGGAATGACGTAAAATGCTGTTTTTCGACTTTTTTACAAGTCATCATTATTATCAATTTTTACAAACTAAAATTTATATACTTATTACAACGGGAGTTTCTATGGCAAAAATTGATGCTTTTTTTAAATTGATGAACGAACAGGGCGCTTCCGACCTTCACCTTGTTTCAGGGCAGCCTCCTGCACTCAGGATAAGAGGGGATATAGAAAGAGTTAAATATAAAGAACTGGACTCAGATACTTTAAGAAGCATGCTATATGAGATAGCACCTGAAGAAAAAGTTAAAAAATTTGAAGAAACGGGAGATATTGATTTCGGATATGAAATCCCGGGTCTTGCTCGTTACCGTGCTAATTTTTTTATGCAAAAATACGGCATTGGAGCTGTTTTCAGGGAAATCCCAAGTAATATAATGACAGCGGAACAGCTCGGGCTTCCTTCTGTAATATCAAAGCTTGCATTACTACCAAGAGGACTCGTTCTGGTTACAGGACCAACAGGAAGCGGCAAATCAACCACCCTTGCTGCAATTGTTGATGTTGCAAACAAACAGAGAAGAGATCATATTATAACTGTTGAAGATCCTATTGAATTTGTTCATAAAAGCCAGGGATGTATTGTAAATCACAGGGAGGTGGGCTTACATACAAAAACATTTACTGCGGCCCTTCGCGGAGCTTTACGTGAAGATCCTGATATTATACTTGTAGGCGAAATGCGCGATCTTGAAACTATATCTCTTGCCATCGAAGCTGCCTCTACCGGTCATCTGGTTTTTGCTACTCTTCACACTTCAAGTGCAGCAAAAACGGTTGACCGCATAATAGAAGTTTTCCCATCAAACGAACAGGCCCAGATCCGTTCAACTTTATCCGACGGCATAAGAGCTATAGTTGCCCAGGTTCTATTCAAAAGAATTGATGTTAAAGCTCGTTGCCCTGCTCTTGAAATTATGATCGGAACTCCGGCTGTCCGTAATCTGATCAGAGAATCAAAAACACACCAGCTTGCCTCCATGATACAAACAGGGAAAAAGTATGGAATGCAGCTGTTAGATGACGCTATAATGGATTTATACAACAAGGGCTGGATCAGCGCAGATGATGCGTATGCAAAAGCAAATGAAAAAGCCAAATTCAGACCGTTATTGAAAAACCCTCCCACAGATTTCACTGATGCATAAATATACAGGATCAAACTATGAGAAAACAAGAGATAGACCATATTCTGACGAAAATGATCGATGCCCAAAAAGATGTGTCTGACCTGAATTTCACTGTTGGAAAGCCTATGCAGGTTGAAAGCTCGGGTGAACTTATCGGCATTGATATTACGCCTAAATTTGAATCATTGACACCTTTCCAGACTGAAATTATGGCGTTAAATCTTATTAACCAGGAACATCGGTTAACCGAAACTCTTCTAAAAGAAGGTTCCTGCGATTTATCCTACAGCCTTCCTGGCAAAGCACGCTTCAGGGTAAATATCTTTTCACGTTCTGGAAATTATTCAATTGTTCTGCGGCGCCTTGAAACAAAGGTTCCAACCATTGATAGCATGCAGCTTCCCGAAGTGTTTTATAAAATTGCAGAAGAAAGAAACGGCATCGTTCTTGTAACCGGAGCAACCGGCACCGGCAAATCAACATCTCTTGCCGCTATGCTTGAAAATATAAATGAATCCAAATCAGTTCATATTGTTACGCTTGAAGATCCTATCGAATACCAGCATCCTCACAAACAATCCACCTTCAACCAGCGGGAACTCGGCATTGACTTTGACGCTTTTGCAAACGGCTTGAGAGCTGCCTTAAGGCAGGCTCCAAAAGTTATTCTTGTGGGTGAAATGAGAGACAGGGAGACTATTGAAATAGCAATCAGCGCTGCTGAAACAGGACATCTCGTAGTTTCAACTCTTCACACTATTGATGCCGGCGCAACCATAAACCGCATACTTGGCATGTTTTCCAAAGAAGAAGAAAACCAGGTAAGAATACGTCTCGCTGACACAATCCGGTGGATAGTCTGCCAGAGGCTGCTTCCTAAAATCGGCGGCGGACGTATAGCATCATTTGAAATTCTAGGAATGAATTTACGGGTTAAAGACATAATTTTAAACGGAGAATCTGAAGATAAAACATTTTACGAAATTATGCAGACAGGTAGACCCTTCGGAATGATAACTTTTGATGATTATATCACAGAACTTTACGGCAAAGGTCTCATCTCAGAGGAAACGGCGATTTCCTACGCTTCACGCAGAGGAGTAGTAGGACGTGGAATCGATGCGATTAAGAGTTCAAGAGGGGAAAAAACAACAGATATTGAAAAACTTGAAATTGACCGCGGTTATGCGAGAAAAAAGAATACTACTAAAAACTGACAATATATTGATAGTCTATCAAAATTAGGGGGATAATAATATATATTATGGACATAACCTGCGAAAAATGCAACGGCAAGTTCAGGGTTTCCGATGAAAAAATTCCGGCTGAACTAAAATTTATTGCATGCCCTAAATGCAAAAACAAGATACCAATCAGCACTGCTATTAAAACTGAAGATATTGATTCGCAGCAACAGGACCAGCCGGTCTTGAATTCAAAAAACGAAGCTATCACATTCGATGAAGATGTCACATCTGATTCATATGATGCCGCAGACAAGCCTTTTGATTTTATAGAAGAAGAAGGCAAAACAGCTCTTGTTTGCGAATCAGATCCGGAATTCATAAAAATAATTTTAGAAGCACTTAATCTTATGGAATTTACTATAACAGTGGCCAAAAACGGACGAGATGTCATGAAAAAGATGCGCTATCATGTCTACGACACTATAGTGCTGAACGAAAAATTTGATAACTCCAATCCGGATGCCAATCCTATAATGTTTAACCTCGAACGCCTGCCTATTGCAACACGGCGAGACATATTTGTTGCGCTCTTAAGTGACAGATTTCGAACTATGGATAATATGACGGCATTTCAAAAAAGTGTTAACATCATAATAAATTCAAATAACATTAAAGATTTCGGCAAAATATTTTCCCGCGGATTAACAGATCATGAATTTTTCTACAAAGTATTTCGAGATGCTATGAAAAAAACTGGCCGTGTTTAGATTAAAGACCATGAACGAAATAAAAAACAATAAATACACCTGCGAGCAATACAGGCAAGAAATGACTCTTCTTGCACTTAAAATACGCCTTAACAGCCCCAACCTATCTGAAACAGATAAAAAGAACATCTTAATAAACATCCGTGAAATCGAAATCGCTATGTATATGGATTAACTTTTTATTACAAAACTTCTTTTATAGACTCAAAAAAATCCATTTTCTTTAAATTTATCAAAAAATATAATGTAAATTAAGCAACGGGATCTTCATGAAGCTATCGCCTTGGGGTTTTTTACATATTGTAAAAAAACCAGACACCGTATTATTGATTGCATGATCTATCTCATCCTTTGTAATTAAATCAAATCAGATAGTTATAAAATATGTTCTTCCGGATAAAGATGGCATATGCCTTGCACATTTTTTTTAAAACAATTTATCCTGGAAAATAAACTTTGAAAAAAGAATTCAAGATATTGATTGCCGATAAAAACTCAAATGTCAGAGACTTTTTAAAGCGCGAAATGACAGCTGAAGGCTACACTGTCGAACTTGCGGAAAATGGCAGAGAAGTTTTAAAATGGGCTTATCAGCGTGATCCGATTGATATTTTAATTCTTGACCCGGATCTGCCTGATGCGGAAGAATCTTTATTATTAAAAAAGCTCAATCAAAAAACTCCTTATCTTACTGTTATACTTCATACTTTTTTCTCAGATTATATCGCTGCATCTAAAATATTTGACCCAACGGTATTTGTTGAAAAAGGCGGAAACAGCATAGAACAGCTAAAAAAAGTAATCGCAAGGATATTAAACAAAACCGTCAAGACAGGAGTTCAAAGAGGGAATTCAACAGATAAGCCATGAACCAGGAAAACCGACTTAAAGATCCTTATTATAAATCACTTACGAGGAAAATACTTCTTATAATTATTGCTGTTTCCTTTGTACCTTTAATATTGGTCAGTGGCATTATATTAAACCGCTTCAATGTATCTTATCACAAAAAGCAAAATGAACATCTCAGAGAGCTGGTTCTTAAGCATAAACAGAACATAGATAGTTTTTTACATGAAAAACTAAACAGTATGAGATTTATGGCAAAATCTTTTGCTTTTGAAGAGCTTAACAATGAGAATTTTTTAAGAAACAGCCTTGCCTCGCTTCAAACAGAATACGGTTCGGTATTTGAAGATCTAGGAGTAGTAAATGACAAAGGAATACAGATTTCATACGCAGGACCGTTTAAACTTGAAAATGCTAACTACTCAGATACCCAGTGGTTTAAAAACGCTATAAAAAGTGACTATTCCATAAGTGATATTTTTCTTGGCTTACGCGGAACACCTCATTTCGTGATTACTGCCAGACAATACCGGGATGGAATTCCATGGATATTAAGGGCAACTATAAGTTTTTCCACTTTTAATTCGCTTGTAGAAAATCTTAAAATCGGGAAAACCGGCTTTGCGTTTATATTAAACAATAAAGGAGAATATCAATCGAAACCTGGCGTTGACGTGGTTTCAGATAAAGTATATTCAATTTTTAATCTCATTACCAATGGAGAGAATACAAAAGATGGGGTTTACTTCTCGGAAATGTATAACGATTCAGAGAAAAAATATCTTTTTGTTGCTACTCTAATAAAAAACGGCAATTGGGTTCTTATCTGTCAACAGGATAAATCAGATGCTTTTTCTGAACTGACCAATGCAAGACAAATAACTCTTTTTATCATTCTTTTAGACGGCATATTTATCATTATTACTGCATTTTTGCTTTCGAGATGGATAGTGGCCAAAATAGCAAAAACAGACGATGAAAAAGAGATTATGAACCAGCAGATCATAGAAACCGGTAAGCTGGCCTCACTGGGTGAACTCGCTGCCGGAATAGCGCATGAAATTAATAATCCTGTTGCGATTATGGTTGAAGAGGCAGGCTGGATACATGACTTTATGGAGGAAGAACCTTTAAACAACCAGGAAAATAAAAACGAACTTGAAAGGGCTCTTGCTCAGATAAAGACACAGGGAAAACGATGCAGAGATATTACTAAAAAGCTTTTAAGTTTTGCAAGAAAAACAGAAGCAGTCATAGAAGATGTAGATATTAACGAAGTAATTAATGATGTAATAAGTTTCTGCACACAAAGGGCTAAATTTTCCAATGTTGTTATAAATTCAAGCCTTCAGGAAAATCTGCCAATATTACGCTTGTCTCATACTGAAATACAGCAGGTCTTTTTAAACCTTATGAACAATGCCCTTGATTCACTTGAAAAAAGGGGCGGTAATATAACTTTAAAAAGCATGCTGGAGGCTAATGAAGTTGTAATCAGCGTGGCAGACGATGGCCCTGGAATCCCGAAAGCAAACCTTGCCAGAATATTCGATCCATTCTTTACAACAAAACCTGTGGGGAAAGGAACCGGATTAGGACTTTCCATTTGCTATGGGATCGTAAAAAAAATGGGAGGAATAATTGACGTACGCAGTGTAGTTGATGCAGGAACAACATTTTATGTACGGCTTCCCTCAAAAAGAAAAGATTAAAAAGCGGCTATAAAGACAATATATCTTATGAGTAAAAACAGGCTTATAACAAAGCTGTTAAATATGGATTTTATAAAATGGTAAACACAAAAGCAGAAGACACAGAAATTGTTGGCGCGAAATCAAATAATAAGCATAATCGTATCAGACTATTGCTTGTTGATGATGAGAAGGACTTTGTCAATGTAATTGCAAAGAGGCTATCAAAGAGAAATTTCGAAGTTACAAAAGCATTCTCCGGCCCTGAAGCGCTCCGTGCCATTAGAAAAACCGATTTCGATATAGCGATTATTGATCTTAAAATGGAAGAAATGGATGGAATTGAAGTCCTGAAAATTTTATCTAAAATGGTGCCTGAACTTCCGGTAATTGTACTTACGGGCCATGGTTCGGAAGCTGCATCAGAAGAAGCCATGCAATACGGTGCGATAGAATATCTTGCAAAACCATGCGATTTTGAAGAGCTTTTCAATAGAATCAAAGAAATTTGTGTAAAAACAGGAGGTGTAACAAATGTATGAATTCAGCGTCCTTCTTGTAGACGATGAAAAAGAGTTTTTGGATACGTTGCTCAAAAGGCTGCAAAAGCGAAAAATCAAAGCAACGGGCGTTGGCAGCGGCGAAGAAGCTCTTAAAATACTAGAGGAGTCTCCAACAGATTTGGTTGTCCTGGATGTAAGAATGCAGGGGATGGACGGCATAAAGACATTAAGAGAAATCAAGAAAATAAGACCGCTGGTTGAAGTAATAATGCTTACAGGACATGCAAATGTTGAAGTAGCCGTTGAGGGGATGGAAGTAGGCGCTTTCGATTATCTTATGAAGCCGACTGATGTTGATGAATTGTTATATAAACTCGAAGATGCCTACAAAAGAAAAAAAATCCAGGAACAGAAAATCAAACGCCTGGAAGAAGAGAAGAATACGGAATAGAAAGGAATTTATATGAAAAGGCGACTATATGCGAACCTGCAAAGAAAAATTATTTTCGTAACGCTGTTAGTCTCCTTTATACCACTTATATTTTTAAGCGTTACGATTTACTACCAATTCGCTCAAATGTTTAAGGGCAAAATTGAAGAACAGATTTCCTACCGGGCCAGAGTCCAGAGCAATTCAATAGAATTATTTTTGAAAGAACGCACAGCCATTCTGCTGGCTATGGCCGACGCATATACTTTCGATTATCTGTCAGACAAGAATAATCTGGAAAAGATATTCCGGATAATGAACAACAGGGTCGGAGGCTTCATCGATCTTGGTTTGATCGACAGTTCAGGCAAACACGTCACATACATCGGTCCTTATAAGCTTCTTAATGTCAATTACTATTCCGAGCCATGGTTTCATGAAGTTGAAAGCAAGGGGGTTTATGTAAGTGATGTCTTTATGGGATACAGACGCGTACCGCATTTCATTATCGCTCTCCAGCGCCAGGAAACCAATAAAAGCTGGATACTCAGAGCGACTATAGATTCCGATGTTTTTGAGACTCTTGTCAGAACCGCACAAGTTGGAAAAACAGGGGATGCTTTTATAGTTAACAAAGCAGGATTCTACCAAACCCGTATGCGTTTTGGCAACGAAATTCTGTCCAAATCAAACTTGAATCCTACTATTTTTGGAGAGGGAACAACGGTTCAGGAAAAGATGAATGCGGAAGGCAGAAAAATACTTTATGCCGGGCGCTGGTTGAAAAACAACAACTGGCTTCTTGTAATAAGCCAGGATGCAACTGAAGAAATGACCCGGCTTTTTAAAACAAAACAGATGGAGATTATTATCGTAACAGCAGGTTGTCTGATGATAATCTTTACTACAATCTTTACTACACGTATGACCATAAGGCGGCTTGAAAACTCCGATCGTAAGATGAACGAGTTGAATGCACAACTTGTCCATTCCGACAAACTTGCTGCACTCGGCAAGATGGCGGCAGGAGTAGCCCACGAAATCAATAACCCGCTTGCCGTAATAGCCGAAAAAACAGGATGGATGGAAGATCTTCTCACAGAAGAGGAATTCCAGAATAGCCAAAATCTTGGAGAGTATAAAAAGTCACTTCATAAAATAGAAGAACATGTGGAAAGGGCAAGAAAAGTCATTCATGGAATGCTTGGATTTGCAAGAAGGATGGAACCTCACCTTGAAGACGTGGATATAAATAAAGTTATCAATGAAACAATAAGTTTTCTTGAAAGTTATGCCCGCACAAATAATATTTCTATAATATATGACTCAAATCCTGATCTTCCTATCATTGCGAGCGATCATTCACAGATCCAGCAGGTATTTCTGAATCTATTAACTAACGCTGTCGATGCGATAGGCAAAGACGGTACAATAAATATAAGCAGCAAGAGACATGATTTGGAAATATCTGTCATCGTCAAAGACAATGGGCAGGGAATCCCTAAAGAGTATCAGTCAAGGATTTTTGAACCTTTTTTCACAACAAAAAAATCAGGAAAAGGTACAGGACTCGGCTTATCAGTCAGTTATAATATTGTCAGAAATATGGGTGGAACCATCACTCTTGAAAGTGAGGAAGGAAAAGGAACGATATTTACCGTAAAATTACCGGTTGTTGTTCCTGAGAAAAAATAGGTACAAACAAGGAGATCCAATGTTTACCTTCAGTGTTTTAATTGCAGATGATGAGACCGATTTTTTGGAAACCATAGTCAATCGTCTGCAAAAAAGAAAAATAGAGGCAACGGGTGTTTCCAGCGGAGAGGCAGCGCTTGAACTTATAAAAGTTAAGCCTTTTGACATTGTCCTGCTCGATGTCAAGATGCCGGGCGGTATGGACGGTATCGAAGTATTAAGAGAGATAAAAAAATTACAGCCTTTAACGGAAGTAATTCTTCTTACAGGTCATGCCTCTGTTGAAACCAGCATTGAAGGTTTAAAGCTTGGAGCCTTTGATTATCTATTAAAACCTGTAAAGTTTGCAGAACTTCTCGAAAAGCTTGTCGCAGCTTTTGAGAATAAAGCTTCGCAGGAACAAAAAATTCGCGGTGCAAAAATAAAGGAGATAGGCCGGCCACACAGTTAATATTTTATCAGGTTTATTGAACAAATTGGACCATACGCCCGTAAGGCGATAATATAATAAAACAAAAAAAGGAGGGTAACAAAATGCGTAAATTGTGGTTTAAACTTACAGGTATGATTACAATGACATTTCTTGTTATAGCCAACGCAGCTTTGGCGGGAGGTGAAAAAGCCGCACTTCTCGTTATGGTAGCCGACACCCGCAAATTAAGCGGCTGGGAGGCATGGTTTGCTAATCTTTATAATGAAAGCCATTTGTATTTTACAATTGTAACTGTTGTTTCAATACCAATAATCGGAGTACTTCTTGGTCTTCTGGCAGATCTTATTATGTCCAGGATAGGAATAGACTTAAAATCCAGAGAATTGTCGGAACATTAAGATTATCGGAACTTGTTGGATAAATATTTAAAAATTACAATAAAAAAATTAATGACGGGAGGTTAAATAATGGATTGGTTATATGTTCTGATGCCCATTTCGGGAGTTACAGTATTCTGGCCAGGCCTTGTTATCCTTGGCATTGGAGTCGGAATAATAGGTGGTTTTTTTGGTATGGGCGGGGCCTGGATGGTTACGCCCGGGCTTAATATTCTTGGTTTTCCTATGGCATTTGCTATAGGAACAGACATAGCACACATGGCGGGAAAGTCTCTTATTTCCACCATGAGGCATGGCAGGTTCGGAAATGTCGATTACCGGCTTGGTATGATTATGCTTGTCGGAACCATTGTCGGGTTTGAGGTAGGCGCCCAGATGATAATGTGGCTTGAACGAATAGGAAAAGTGGAGCTTATTGTGCGATGGATGTATGTTATCCTTCTTATACTTATCGCATGGATGGTTTTTGCGGATGTGGCCAAGAAGAGAAGTAAAGAAAAAGAAGCCAGGGCTAAAGGGTTGGAAGATGATAAACTTGCCACCGGGCTTGAATGGCATAAGACTTTTCATAAGCTTAAAATACCCCCTATGGTACATTTTAAGGCAGCGGGATTTACCTGCTCTGCTTGGCTACCTATATTTATCAGTTTTTTTACCGGCTGGCTGGCAGGTATCCTTGGTATAGGCGGAGGACTCATTCGTATGCCCGCTCTTATTTATTTTATAGGGTGCCCTACCCATATAGCCGTTGGAACAGACCTTTTTGAAGTTATGATATCAGGTCTTTATGGAGCAGGAACTTACACTTTCAAAGGTAGAACGGAACTGGTTGCAGCCGTAATCATGCTTTGTGGTGCAGCAATGGGAGCTCAGGTCGGAACAGTGGCAACCAAATATATCAAAGGGTATGGGATCCGTATCGCTTTTGGAATAGCTGTTGTTGGCTGCTGTATTTCCGTCATAATGAAACTAATTCCAAAATATGTGGCCGGCACCAAAGCCATTATGGATGCTTGTTCAACAGTTCTTATATTAGGACTTGTTGCTGCTCTTTCTATGTATATTCTTGTTAAAATGATACAGGGCGCAAAGCAGGAAATTGCAATGAAGAAAGGAGGCGCTTAGCATGAGAAAGCATACTTTTATAAAAAGATCAGGTTTGTTTACCGTCTTGTCCGCTTTATTATTTATTTTTGCCTGCGGAAAATTGGGAAATGTGGATCAGGGCAGAGTCATAGAATTTGATAAAGAAAAAGGAACGGTTACACTAATAAGAGACTTTAATGCTGATCCGAATAATCCGGACTATACACATCTGCCACCTTTTACCTATGAGATGCCCAAGGATCCTAGTGAAATCGGGGCTCTTCCCAAGGCCGGTAAAAGGATGAAGCTGGATACCGAGAAAAACCAGATAATCATATTTGATACAGCCACACAAAACTTTAAAACCATAGATTACAAAGTAATAGATCATAAAGAAAATGTGGCAAAGAACAATCCGCTAGTCTATGATGAAGCAACTGAAGTGTCTAAATCTTTTCCTATAATAGACAAAGAGAACAAAACCATTACCATTTATTCGGGTAGGCAAAAAATTCTTATTACTTTTTCACTTCCTGATGAATATTTTGCTCTACCGGACGATACCTGGGATTCAGGCGATGAGGTTCGCATTTATTACAAGGAGGAAGGCAAGGCAAGAAGGTTTATGAATATCAGTAAAACCGATATTTTTAAGAAATAAAATAACTTATACCTTCGCAGAAAGTCGTTTTCCGGCTTTCTGCGAAGGTATATAAATCAATTATATCAAGAGGAAGAATGAATGGCTCTTATTTATATCTTTACTAAATAGCATGATACCCCCTAAAGCAAATGGGAATTTTATTAAATCTTTTCCGAAACACAAAATGGAGATAAAGCAGCAATGAATGATTTAGATAAAACCTTGCAGCTAAGAAGTAACGTGGGAAAAATTGCTGCCGTTTTTTGTGTTTTATTAAGCCTTGCGATTATAGATACTATAGTAGCCGGTTTCAGGCAATCTAAAACAGTTTTTGATGCTCTTCCCGGAACATCGTTAGACATAAACGGACTTACTGCTGAAACAGTCGTAACTACTGATGATATATTCTACACAAGTACTTCAGATCTTATTAGCCTTTCAATAGATTCAATTCAGAAGGGCCACTGGTTTGGAAGTAAAATGTGGCAGGGTCGCTTTATCATAAGCCCTGATATAAAAGAGGGAGAATACATCCTTGTGGTCGGAATTAAAGATATTAAAATAAAAAAACCGCCCGATAAATTTTATATCAGAATATATAAAGATTATGAGAGCTACAGAAAAAGTTATAAATCGCTTATAAAACGTTATTTTGACATCTCACCATGGTATTTTGCGGCTTTCTTTTTTTTCTTAATAGTTTTGACATTCGGGTGCATATTTTTAATTTCGGGTAAAATTGAAATTCTTATGGCTGGAAAAGGAAAAGCTGTAATTTACAAAGTAAAAAAGGTGCAGGAAACCTGCGAAATCTTTTTTGGCCTTGGTATAGATCATGGTGTTAAGACAAGCACACGCATTAACGTTTTCAATGATAAAGGTCAGGCGTCAGGAACTGCGGTAGTTCATAGTGCTACCGAAACAGACTCGATTGCTTATGCGGAATCCGGCTGCGTGGTTGAACCGGGCTATATGGTTGCAGTTTATAAAGGGTGATCGGAAATAAACAATATGAAAATAATACGTCTTTTGCTGGTAGATGATGAAGAAGATTTCAGGACAACACTGGCCGCAAGACTAAAAAGAAGAAACCTTGACATCAGCGATGCCGGAAGCGGAGAAGATGCTTTGGAATTGCTGAAACAAAAATCTTTCGACGTGGCTATTGTTGATATAAAAATGCCTGGAATGGACGGTATAGAAACTTTACGACATATAAAAAAAATTGATCCGCTTATGGAAGTTATACTTCTTACAGGACATGCTTCCATTGAGGCAGGCATCGAAGGCATAAAATCAGGCGCATATGACTACATCATAAAGCCCTGTAATATCGATGCTCTTTTGGATAAAATTGAGGATGCTCATCGTCGCAGGTTTATTGAGGAAGGACATGGCAAAGAACTTACTCAGGACAAATAAGAATGTTTGAAAAGCTAAAACTATTTAAAAGGAAAAAACAGGACGACAGAACTTACGCCAGGGATAATTTGTCCGATCTTTTTCGTTTTAAATATTCCTGTTTTAAAATGCTGCTTGATTCAAATGCCGAATTTTTAAAAGTAATAAGCGATATTGAGGAAAAACTGCAAGGACAGCAGGTCTTCGGCATGTCATATGTAAGATCAAGATCAGCCAAAGCCGTATTCCACGCTCTTCGTATGGTGAAAAACCTGGATGATCTGTCCGGTCATCGCTACTCTTCACTTTTTGAAACATTCGAAAAAATCAATTCAAATATCAATGAAATTATTAAAAAGAAAAAAGAAGATCTTCCGTCGGAAAACATTTTACCTTATTCCGTGATTACTGCAGAGATGGCTGATTGGGTGGGAGGAAAGAATGCTAATCTTGGGGAAGTACTCAATAAGGCCGGACTTCCCATACCCAATGGGTTTGCTGTTGCCATACGGGCCTTTAAATCTTTCATGCTTAAAACCGGTCTTTTCGATCAGGTAAGCAAAAAAAAGATGGAAATTGATCCGGATAACCCTGAAACCTTAATAACTATAAGTGAGGATATCCGCAAGCTGATTATCTCAACAAAATTACCTCCTGAACTTGAAGAGGCTATTATGCTTGCCTATGCAAATCTTGTGGAGTCTGCCGCTGCTATTAATACTTCCGGATCATCATTTATGGTATCCATGAGAAGCAGCGCAATCGGGGAAGACGGCGAGCTTTCGGCTGCAGGCCAATATCTATCCAAATTAAACGTACCGAAAGAACAAATCATATCAGCGTATAAGGAAATTGCAGCAAGTCTTTACACGCCCCATGCTATTTCCTACCGTCTTAATAAAGGAATAAGAGATGAAGATATCGGTATGAGTGTGGGCTGCCTGCAAATGGTTGAATCTGTTGCAAGTGGTGTAATGTATTCAAGAAATCCTCTTAATTTGCTGGAAAAAAATATAATAATCACCGCCGTATTAGGACTGGGGCCATACGCTGTAAGTGGGGTTATAACACCGGACAGTTACATTGTGGATAGAGACGGTCAGATAGTCTCAGCAGAGATTTCACAAAAGACCGTTAAATTAGTATGCAAGCCTGATGGCGGACTGATGGAAGTTTTGGTTGCAGATGATTTTCGCCATAAGCCCTGTCTTTTACCTGAACATATCCGTATCCTTGCAGAATATGCACAGAAACTTGAAAATCATTACGGATGCTCACAGGACATTGAGTGGGCACTGGATGCCAAAGGCAATATCAGTATTCTTCAAAGCAGACCTTTGCGTGCGGAACAATTCGGGAAAACTATTCCGATAACTCCTGTTCTGACAGCCTATCCACTTCTTATAGAAAAAGGCATGACTGTATCAGGCGGTGTTGGAATTGGCCCTGCTTTTCTTGTAGCTTCCGATGATGATCTCTTAAATTTCCCGGAAGGATCAGTTCTTATAGCAAGGCACTCTTCCCCAAAGCTTGTCATGGCCATGAAGAAAGCTAAAGCTATAGTAACCGACATCGGTAATATAGCCGGACATATGGCTTCTCTTGCAAGGGAATTTGCGGTACCAACCATAGTAAACGCAAAT
>Ga0180732_1000104_pt1 | contig 85802 bp, 135 predicted proteins | sample KR11_01MetaG_FD_148674 | JGI IMG/M metagenome (GOLD analysis project Ga0180732, IMG submission 148674) | Groundwater microbial communities from the Olkiluoto Island deep subsurface site, Finland - KR11_0.1 MetaG | ecosystem: Environmental > Aquatic > Deep subsurface > Groundwater | place... | reverse complement strand
TCTGCCACTGGTAGTTCTTAACGGCACCCGCTGTTTGCTCAAGCGTGACGCGCACCCCAAACCTATTGGGCTGCATCTCGACGCAGATGGCCTTGACGCCATCCAGCAGGCCGCCGTCTATTCCGCTGTAAGCTTCATAATCCATGAGCCACCATCCAACGCCTGGCGTCAGGCGCTCGTAGTATCTGATAACCGTGGTATCGCCACCCACCATGAGGTCCAGGTCTATCTTCACCACGCGGGGCTCGAACTCCCCCGCAGGGCCCGCATTGATGTACACGTTGTCCTCGGTGCCCAAGCCAGTGGCAGTGACCACACCATTGTCCTCGTCCAGTGTCAGCTCAGCGCTCACGAGCGCGAGTATGGTGCTAATGTCCACACCCGATGTAATGGATGCTGCTAGTGACGGATGGATTAGAAGGACTTTATCCCCTATGGCAATAGCAGGCGCAAAGGCACCTACCGCGAGGTCTCCGGTGGCGCTGACATACCCGGTGCAGACTAGCTGCTGCCTCTGGGGAGCGCCGCCAAGACCACCCGCGTCCCAGATAACATAGACCCAGTAGCCTTCAAAAAAGTCGGGGTCATGGCCTATCAGGTTGGCGCACTGGAAGTTCGGCGCACCCACGATTCCCGAGACGGTCCCCAAAAAGGATAGCCGCTCGGTGAAGCTCTTTTCGGAGTTTCGCAGCATCACGTAGCCTCCTCTACAGCCACGCTGCTGGCCGCACCATTAGCTATAGCGTTGACAGCGCCAACAAACGGGTTCAGCAGCGTTATCTCGTAGCTGCCCAGCCCATTGGGGGCCAGGGGGATACCTCGCCCCACTACTGCCGGCTCGGCGAAGGCCAGGTACACCCACGTCGGCCCCGTGTTGACTATGCAGGCGTAGCGTCTAGCCGCCGTTGCCACCAGGACCACGGTGGTCACGATAGCCACCGCCACCGTGCTGATGGCGCTAGTGATCAGTGGCAGAGACGTAATGCTCACAGGAGCTAGGGGGTTTATCTCCACTACCCTTCGCTGCTCTGTCATGTCTTCGTCTCCTTCTCCCTCTTCTCCCTCTCCCGCTTCTCCTTCTTCTCCTGTGCCCTCTCCCGCGGATTCACGACTATGAGAAAGGCACCTGTAGCCTCTTTGCTGTGTCCCTCACGGAGAAGGAGTTGCGTGACACCCGTGGCATGGTAGAACTTCAGACCTGGGCCGATTGGGGCAGAGGGGAAATGCACCACCTCATGCTTCTCAGGCTTCCCCACCTCGTACCAAATCCGCTCAGTGGGCACCACAGATGTCACGTCCCCCGTTGGCTCCGAGGGCTTGTCCGGCTCCGGCTTCGGCTTGGGCTCCGGCTCCGGCTCCGGCTTGAGTGGAGGCCCCGGCTTGTTGAGGTCGTCCGGCTTAGCCATACACTACCTCTTCCAGGATGTTGTGCAACTGGATGCTCACGTCGAAGTGCACCTCGTTGGAGAACTCGCCAAAGCCTATCACGTAGACCCTCCCCGTCACCGCTGGCATACCCTTGGACCAGCGCAGCGTCAGCGCGCCATACCCCCAGAGCTCACCCTCCAGCTTCTCCACATTCCAGAGGAGATAGTCAGCCCAGGAAGCGAAACGGAAAAGCTGGATGGTTTTCAGCACGTCTCGCGGAGTAGTCAGGTGGAGGCTCTGCATGTGTGCCGGAAGGTCATCTGGCACCACATACACCACAGCGCTGCTGTGGTTGTACCAAGGCACGACCATTCCATAAGCGTTAGGGTAGGGCAAGGTATCCACATTGGTGCCATAGGCATGAAAGGTTTGCCGTATCTGCACCCCACGCTGGGTTGACACCGCCGCCCACGCAATGTTCTGCGTGTAATCCGGCCTGCCTACTCCTACAGCGGGGATGGGTGTTGTAGTAGTTATCATGGTACAGGTGTGCTCGTTAGGTTGAATGTCTGCTTACTCGTCCACACGCCGAGGACGCCGTAAGTGAAAGTCCTCGCCTGACCCGTCCGGTTCTGGAGCGTGAGGCGTATGATGTTTTGGAACGGATACCCAACAGCCAAGTGCTCTTCCACTAGCCCATAGCCCAACTTGCGTACCACCTGTGACACCACCACCGGGGCCGCCGAGACAGATTGCACCACCATCATACACAACCCATCTGCGTCCATAGAGGAGTAGAAGTCGTAGCATATCACGACGGTCGGAACCCCACTGATGAGGGGGGTGGCTGGAATGTCAATTATCGTGCTTGCTCCATCGGCTATCAGTACCGAGTCCCAGGCCGAAAAGGCGTACTGATCATCTGCGCTGCGAATCAGGGGCACAGTCTGTGTGGAGATGCCACGGCTGTAGTCGGGGAAGCCTATTCCTACAGCGGGAATGAGTCGAGTGGTCTGAGTCGTCACTTTCCGCCCCCACCGGCGCTACTGGCCGCCTTTCTAATGGAGGCAGTAACGGTGATTGTGTGCGGCCAGGCCCCGTCTGTGTTCTGGACAACCACCTCTAGGGGTTCCCCCCTGGCTATTGGTTCATCCACCTGGTAGGGAGCCAGCACATTATCCATCGCCAGCCCCCCGTCTCGTGGCACGATTTGTACAGCGCCGTGAGAGACCCTCACGCGCACCAACCCGTTGCACCCGCCCGGCCAATGGATTCCGACCTCAAATATGCGGCCAGCAACTTGGGCGTTCTGTCGCGCGGTAGCCTCTGTTGACGCAGCAACCGTTAGCGTAAAAGAGGCAATCTCTATCTGACCCATAGCTCCTCCTGCCGCCTCAACCTACCACCTCAATGTAGAGAGGCTAATGCTCCCCTCTACCCGCCGATGCTAACGACGTAGAGAATCACGGCCACGTTGGCGGGAGCGGCCCCTGCCACCGACGCCTCCGCCGTAATGTTGGCCGAGAACTCGAACGGGGGCAGCGGAATTATGTCGTGAAGGCCCGCGCCTACAAACAGCCTAGGGATGGCGAGCACCAGCGGGGCCAACCCCGTGCCTATGGAGACAATGGTGTCAGCGGCGTTCCCGTTGAACACCTCGAGCGCCCATAGCCTGGCCGTCAGCCCCGTCGGCATGGTGTAGACCGTCAGGGGTGTAGCGTTTGCAATCAGTGAGATGAGGCCACCATTCTTGAGCTTGGAGCCTGCCTGCGCCTCAACTATGTCCCTAGATGGCACTGTTACTAGCATGGTCATCGTAGCGCCTCCATGTTCTTTTACCGGGTTTCTGGGCTTATGGCTCTCCTCAGGGTCATCAGGGTTAGGTCTAAGCCGCCGTGAAGCCCTCAGCGGGAACGAGCGTCGCCCTGAAGTCAGCGAGTTGCTTCTTCTGCTCCGGGGTCATGCTCGCCGTCAGGTCACCCGTCGGCTGAGCGAACGCAATCCTGTGCAGGATGATATTCCAGCTCGGGGCGAAGGGCACCAAGGTATACTTGTACCCCCAGAACTTGATCCTGCTCTGGGTCAGGCCAATGGCCGCAATGTTCCACGCCAGCATGAATGCAGACCGCTGAGCGCCGAACACGCCAATGGTGGTGGAGGCCCAGGTCGGGTCCACTAGCCCTGTTTGCACATTCACCCGACCCCTAGTGCCAAGAGTCGCGTACCGTCCGACGCTCAGGCTCTCGAACAGCTCTATCTCGGCGTCATCAATGGGCATCCAGCGGAAGTGCCCAAAATAGCCATCGGGCACGTCCGTCACCGTTATCTGCGTCGGGGTGCCGCCGCCGCTGGAGGCGTTTGCACCCACTACGCCCAGGTTCTGCGTCATCTGCCGGGATGACGGGATTGCCTCCACAAAGGGCACCCGGTAGAACTGGTACTGCCCGGAGACGTAGATTCCAATGTTCTCTCCGGGGAGCACTACCGCTTGGACGGGAGCAGGTTCGAACCATCTTGCGAACGTAAGCGTAGCGATTTCACACCTCCGTGACTGATTTCGTATTTTCTATGTCTTTACGACCTTGGTATCCGCCTGCATGAAATACCTGGCGCCGTGACCCCCTTCCGCCCCTATCTGCAAGACCACCACCTCATCCCCCACGCCCCCTTCACGCCGACAGCTCCTCCCATCGAGCTGGAAGGAGTCACCGGGGGCGAGGCTCCCAACCTCCACTTCTGCCTTTGGCGTCTCTAGCACCCTTGGCGCGGGCACCGCAGCCACGATTGGGGTAGGAGCTGGAATCGGAGCAACCGGAGCAGCCGGAGCAGCCCCAGTGGGCTTAGGTTTCTTGCTTCTGGTGGTCATCATTCTCTCCTGTTACACAAGTTGCCTGAACTCCTGCTTGGCCCTCTCCAGGTCCCGCCTGTCTATGCCGTCTGTTTCAAGGCCCTTGTCGTGCTCAATGAGTAGCTCCCCGGGCACCCCCTGTCTGGCCCCGTCCAACTGGTCCTGCCAAAGTAGCCCGTGATACTCCCCAGCTACCATCAGGAGCTTGGCAGAGGGTATGCGGTTTTCGGCTATGAGTGCCTTTAGCCTCTCTGGTCTACCAGCGGCCAAGAGCATTGTCGGCAGGAGCCCGCTGGCACCCCAGGCTGGATTCCCTTCACTGGCCGCCTGTCGCATCAGTTGGACTTTGCGCCTCAGAGCATCCACGGACGGGCCTGAAATGATGGCCATGAGGTCTCGACGCTCCCCCGACCCAAGTGGCCTTGGGCAAATAGGGGCTGGGTCACGGGTCACACCAAAGGCTTGACAGACAATAGGGCGTGCTCCGTGGATCACACAAGTGGTGTCGGGGTTGAGGAACGGACACTGTGACCCTTGTAGAGTCTGGAACTCCCCAAGTATCTTTCGAGGAATGATACCTACGATTATCCCTTCCCTAGCATGAGTTGGGCCGTCTGCGCTAATGAGCCAGTTCTCGCATCTGTCCAAAAGCCCCTCAAGGAACAGCGGGCCTCTACCAAGCGCCCAAGAGATGATGTTCCGAGCCTCCACGCCCATTGCGATAGGCACATTAACCCGGCAGCAAATCCCACACCCTAGGTGGCAAATTGACACCCCAAGACCCTGCTCCAATGCTTGCTGCCCCAATTTGTAGTATTCCTGCACCTCTTGCAACTTGGTGAAGCTCTCCAGCAGTCTGTTGTGCCTATCAAAGGTTGCTGGGATTTTGGCCGCCGTGGATTTGTCGGTGTAGTCAATCATCCTGTTGCCCTTGCTCATATGCCAGCCCCTACTGCCGCCAAAGAGGCATCCGCGACAGGTACTGGGGGCCTCTCAATCACCCAAACATAGTCTGCGGGTTGGAGAAGAGCGGGCTCATCTGAGAAGCAACACACCTTATAGCAGACACCCTCGTGCTCCGTTGTCGCTCTCCATGCATACTTGGCGCATCGTGAGGGCCTGTTGTCCGGCAGTTGCTCCCGTCGCATGTCCCGAAGAGGAAGCCAAACGGCCCCCAGTCCGCCACCCAGAGCCGCAATGGGGACCACGCACACCCATTTCTGTTCCAAGTCGTTAGTCTTGAGCGAGGGCTTGTCAAAGAAGGGCTTGTCAAAGAGAGACCTGACCCTACACCAGAGCCCCAGTCCTGCAATGTTCCTGCTTGTCACTCTTGTCACTTGTGTTCTCTCCTTATTTACTCTTTGGAGTAACACACCTTGGCTGGATGAGAGCCCCAGTTCGAGCCCTCATCCAGCCCCACATGCCTTGGGTTAGATGAAGTTCACCCCATACAGGAGGGACACACCCAGCACCCTGGCCGCCGCGCCAGCTGCGGCCATCTGCACTTGGGCGTTGGCCAAGAGCCGTACCGGGTACGGCCCAACCGGGATGGCCCCGATGTTGGGAGTGACCAGTGACGGGTGGTAGCGGAACGATGAAATCTGGGTTCCTATGGCCCAGACCGCCGCTCCCTGCCACACATGAAGTTCCATTATCTGGATGGCACCGCCCTGGGTGTCCAAGTTGAACTGGCACGCCCAGAAGTCAACTACGATGCCCTTGGCTGCCACGAGGTTCACGTCTGCGCCGACGCCGGGAGCGCCAGAAGTGACTGGTACACCCGGAGTTGCCGCACCGGCTGCTACGGCGGGTATCAAACGGTATGAGAGCCTGAATCCCATCAGGATGTTGAGTACTCTGTTCACTCTTTGCGACTGTGGCATGTTCTTGCTCCTTGTCTGCTTGTCTGCTCCTAGATTCTGGTACTGCTCCCCGTCAAGGCTCCCAGGGGATTCCCCCCGTCTTTTCTTTTGGGGGTTCTAGGGGGTGTTCCCCGTGTCACCCCCTAGGAGCCGTATGGACACCGCGGCCCGGAGACAAAGCCGACAGACCTTGGTTCTAGGTTTTGGGTCTAGCTGATGCTCTGGCCCATAGGCTCAGCCACGTACCCGATCAAGACCACCCTCTGGCCGGCTGCGTCAGTGCGACCTATTTCCATCGCAATGAACATCTGGTCGGAGGGCTGGTACACCACCGGGTCATCCAGGTAGCCCACGAACTCATCATGCACGTAGAGCTTCTGGAGGTCCACGTAAGCCCTAGTGGTGGTTCCACCGGGGCCGACCTGGAACAGCATGGTGATGGGGGCGGGGAGCGTGGAGTCAATCGCCACGGCGTAAATGGCCAGATACCTGTTGGCAGCCAGCAGCGCGTTGACGTAGGTGAGGTTGGTGGCTGCTACCAGAGCCGGCGTGATGAACTCGTTGGTATCTGCGCCGTTGGCGATAGTGAGGTCATCGTTGGCGCGAATGTCCCGCACGGCTACCTGATTGGGGGCCTGCACCTTGCCAGCCCGCACCATCAGCTCCGTGAGCATCCGGCGAGCCTTGAGTTTCATGTTCCGTATGGCATCAATGCTGAGTTCCGAGACTGGTACTATGCACGACATCGGTTTCTCCTTCCTGCTACTTCCCGACTATTCCTAGCCGGGCCTGTTCAGGGTGTTCCATGTTCAGGGTATTCCACGTTCAGGTTAGACCGGCCCTTAGACCGATACCCCTAGACCAACGGTGGGTTCAGGGCGCTGTTCTCGCCCCCGTATGTGGTATCCACGAAGGCACCCACGCTCCTGTCCATGCCACTCATCAGTGTCGGCTGAGGAGTGGGGGCGGAGAGTCGGCCTTCCATTGGCGGCACGACGGTCAGGGTGAGCGGGATGCCCCACTTGCCCTGGGTGGCGACGCCCACTGCCTGGCCCAGCACTATGACAGCAGCGCCCAGCCCAAATGCATTGCCAGCCTTGGGGTTGACGAACTGGCGTGTCGCCCAGGCACCGCCCAAGCCAATGAGACCGCCAACCAGCACTCTTGTCCAGCCCGTGCTGGTCTTCATCACCATCGCGGGGACGGTCAGGACCACGCCTGCGCCCAGCACGCCCGCAACGGCATCGCCCAATTCGGGTAGGGATCTGGTTGCGGCCGCGAGGGCTCCGGGGTTCCTGCGGTAGTGGCGCCTGTGGCGTCTGGGGTTCGCGGGGTTTCCCTTGATAAGTGTAACCGTAGGCACTCGTACACCTCCCAAGTAGATTATGGTTCTACTGGGGCAGCCTTACGAGCGTCTGGCTTATCTGTCGTTTCGCTTTGGCTCTACTGCCCTGAGTCCTGAGTCTTGGGTCCGATACTTTCGAGCACAAACGAAAAGGGACCGACAACACCTTCTCGCTGGTGCTCGGTCCCTTTGTGGCCCCAGTGCGGGCCAAACGACAACCCTATGGTAAGGGGTTTATCGGTCAATTGTCAAGTGGGGGTCTTACAGGGTTCCAGTCGGACTTGGTTGACACCTAGCGTGGTGCCCTTTACAATGCAGCCATGACACCCGAAGAAAAGGAAGCCTTGATACGGCTTCTACTAAACAGAGATGCCTTGAGTGAACGCCTCGCTGAACTGACGAGAGCTCGATTCGGACAGACAGTCTCCCAGGGTGAAGCGGCCACACACGGCGAGAGCGGCACCCCAAAAGCACTTGAAGCGATAGCCGCCCTCCTCGAAGCCCCACCCGCCAATAAGGTGGGTATTCAGGTTGCGTTCGTGGAGTCCTTGGTAGACCTGATTGTGGAGAACAATCAACGCATTCTTCTTGCCCTACTTCCCGACGACGAAGGTCACGAGCCATCTCGATAATAACATCAGTAATGGCGGACATTAGCTATTCCCCTCTCCCTAGCTGCCCTAGAATGCGCTTGTGATTCACCTGCACCACCTAGACTCAGCCTCTTGGTTCACCTTTGTTGGGCTAGTGTTTAACTTTATTGGAGCTTGTATCCTTGCCTTTGCCATTGCCGTGCCTGAGAAAGAGGCTGAGGAAATTGAGCGCGGTGGCCTTCACGTTGAGCACTTTAGTGGTCTTCCTGATGAACCTACTCCCAACCGACCACTGGGCGGGTTCCTTCGATGCGGCACCAGATTCTTTGTTGCAGGCTTCACACTTATTGGCCTGGGCTTCGCGCTCCAAGTCTCTGTATATCTCAAGCAACTCCTCGTCGGGTAGGACTACAGCAAGCCCTAAGTGCTTTTCTATCCTTCTGGTGCGAACTTCCGCCAGCTCCCCATAGTCTCGTACCGTTTGGGGCCTCCGCATTCTACGAAGAACATCTTTGTCAGCTAACGCCATTAGACTCTCCCTTCTAGCTGTATTACTTCTAGCCAGCTCTTAAACGGTGCCTCCACACCCGCCACCTCAGCGGGTGTCTTGCCCCCTAGCGCTTGGTGCTTCCTCATGTAGTTGTAGTGAATCGCCCATCCACTCATTACGAACCTAGCCGTCACAAGCGAGTGAAGCCCCCGCATCAGGTTGGTTCTGTCCTTAATCGTGCCATGAAACCTCTCCACCAAGTTGATATTGGTACTAGAGCGCATCCCATGAGATTGGATATGAATGGTGTCACCTCCGAATACCCGTTCAATCCCATCCAAATAGGCTGACAGCTTATCAGTGACTATGAATCTAGGCGGCCTAGTAGCTACCTCTGCGGCCCGCTGAAAAAGAGTTTCGGCGTCGCGGGTGGTCCGAGTCTGAGACAAGTGTGAGGCAAGAAGAAACCTAGAGTCCTCATCCAAGACATCCCAGAACCAAGCTGTGTTCTCTGACCCCTCTTTGGTCTTGCTGCCTGCCACCAGCAGCATCGTTTCGTCGGCCACCCAGATTTTGCCAGTGTTAACCGTTACTCCGCTAAGAGCCTCAACTGCCTTCTTGGTGTACTTTACTACCCATTCGTACACCGTCGCGTGGCCTGGGTAGGGGTGCTGGTCTAGGTCTAGCTGGGTACGAATCTTATCCAGCGAGGTAGTCTGATAGAACTGGTTCAGGGCTGAGGCTATGGCAGCAGTAGGGAATTGCATGTGCGGAGGGGCGTTGTTGTCGGCAAACTTTCGGTTACAGCTCCGGCATAGGAACCGCTGTACGCCGTGATAGGTGCCGTACTTGACCACGCGGGTCCCCCCACAGAACTTGCATGTCACCTGCCAATAGGCCATGTTAGCTCGTTCCACTTGCCATGCCTCCACCAACTCTACCCAGAAACCGCCTTTTGGACGTGGTATTCGGGTTGGCTTCCACTTTCCCATCGGAACCCCCTAGACGTATTCCGCCTAGAGGGTAGCTATGACCCAAAGTCATGTCAACCAAGTCCGACTGGAGCCCTTCTTCGCCAATTCGGAGCCGTGTACAAAGAGGTTGCCGCAGCTATAGAGGGAGCGCCCTCTACCAAAGCCTAGAGGCACGGTCCGTCTTTGCGTCTTCCACAAGCAACTTGAGCAGCTCCAAGGCATCGGTTCCAATAGCTGGAGTTGACAAAAGGTAGCGGTAGTCAGCCACTAGTTGTTTGGCTGCCCTGCTGGGTGTCGCCTCTGTCTGTTCTTTGGCCTGATTCTTGCCTGATGCCATCTTACCCTCCTCCATGTGTTAGTTTGACCCTAGCAAGCTTTGGGGTACTAGTCCATAGTTACGCAACGGTGCCCATCCCCTGCGATCTATGGCGAAGTAGCAGCTTTTACGGCCCACATGGCGGCTTCCTCGTAGGCCGTTTGTGCCAGGGCGCAAAGCCGTGCGTCCCTCCCTTGGCTCTTCATCAACTCACAATGGTCAATTAGTTGGGCGGTGAGCTGCTTGAACACATCAACTCGCGTATCCTCGGACGGGTTGAAGTCCAACCTCACCCTTTGCTCACCTAGCGTAGGCATCGTTTCCCCTCTCCTTCTCTAGCAACTCTCAAGCCCGACTGCATACCTTGGGCCCTTGTACATCCCGTTCCGAGTCTGCCATGCTATCCCACACCAACCACACACCCACCTTCGTAGGTTGTTGGGGCCATAGATTTCCCCGCCTTTCAGCTCCCCCCGTTTACAGTCAGGACACACCATCGGGTACTGGCCGGTCTGTGGGTGTGGCCCCAGCTCACCGGTCTCCGGGTTCCTGTAGGCAATAATATAGAGAGACAGAAACTCCCCGCCCGCTCCCGTGGCGTAGAGGGGCACCCTGACATCACCCGTGACCGCCGGGATGATCTCAGGCTTGAGCTGGGGTGCTGGGGGTTGCGGCTGAGTGGTCATTTCTGGGCCTCCTATGCGTTAGCGTAGAATGTGCTTCCGATGGGTAATGTGATAGCTAGCAGCCTGCCCCAGAACCCTCAATACAACTGAAAGCAGGGTAGCAAGAATGAATATGCCAAGGACAGCACCGACTCTGATAGCCCACCACATAGCTACATTCCACATAGCTACATCCCTCCTAAAATCTCAGTCTCCTCAGGCGTGAACGGCCAGTGGAGCGTCAGGTACGCCTCTGGAATAACCTCTCTGACGCAGTGCGCCTCCACCTCCAGCTTAGTGGCCTTGATGGAGCCACATACCATACACCGATATGCCACCTTGTGAGTATCTGGGTCTCGCATCTCCCAGTAGGGCTGCATCTCTCTAATCTTCTCTGGGTGGTTGTAATACCAAACCTTAGCATTGATTATGGAGAATCTACTGGTCAGACCGAGGCTATGTCGTATCTCGTAGCCCCTAGCGCCCTGCATGAGTGCCCAAAGTATCTGTAACACCGTATGGCGCCCCAAGGGGGTGTTGCGAGGTTGCTCACTGGGTCTGCTGGATTGGGAATGCTTTGTGATCCGTTCCAGCAGGCCGTAGTTCAGAGCCACTCCGTAGGCGGACTCAGGAGGCGGTTCCCCCAGTTTTGTTTGACGTGGTGGGCGGCCACGTCTTTTTTCATTCATGCAACCATGATATACTAGCCATAGGGTACGGGTCAATTCAGTTATAAGGGAAGTCAATTATTGTACATTACCTTGATGCGCCCCTCTAGAAAACCGTTTGTCAAGTGGGGTACAATAGAGGTACTGCTGGGCAGAAGTAGTGAAAGGAAAGGAGTAGCCAATGGATGTACATTTCCACTTCAACAGTAACAAAGAGGCGTTACTTCCGTTAGAGGAGTCCCTGCTATTCGAGAAACTCAGGGAGGTATTCGGAGACCAGATTCACCTGCACTACCACACTGACGACGTGCAGGACCCAAGCAGATGGTTGTGGGCCTTGGCGAGAAGGTACGAAGCCGCAAAAGAGGTTAGGGTTTCTTAGGCGTTTTGCAAAAGGCCTCGTATAAGGCAAACTCTGCCTTAGCGTCCTCCCACGCCCTGAGCGCATCTGCTGCGTCTGTCCGGGCCTTCTGTAGGCCGTGGTCGGCAGACTGGTAGTGCTCCCGAGCGTTTGGTAGTGCATCCGCAGAGCAGAACCACAATAGAGGGTGTCTATGTACAGTAACCCCAGTCCGCCCGCCAACTGGCCCAAATGCCCGCATAGGAGGTCACTACTCTCATGGGTATCTCACTCAACCCTCTAAAACTCTTCTCCCGTGGCAAACACGTCCGTCTCATCAAGCCCGGCGACGATTTCTACCCCGACGAACTGGACGAATCCGAAGATGGTGCCGCCCCGGAGGGTTCGGGGGATCGCTTCGCCCCCTACCGCTCCCTCCCGTATGTAGTCAATAGTGGTGACGACTTCAACTGGGAGCTGAACCGCAAGGTTCTCAACAACATTCGCCTAATAGAGCGCATTCGCCGCTCCCGCAGTGAAGCCTTCCCCGTGCCCAAGTTCGAGGTTAGAAAACCTGTTCGACTTGGCAGCGTCTCCTTGGTCACAATTGGGGAGTACGTCTCCGACATGCCCAGCCGGGAGGACATCGAGCAGCACTGGGTCCCGCAGTTCGGCGGGGGCGAGTATGTAATCTATGCCAAGAGCGCCGCCTACACCGGGCCTGTGATTGGGTACAAGTTTCCCGGCGCCCCCAAGTGGCAGACCCCGGATGAGGCTATCCGAGAGGCCCGAAAAAAGGAGGCCGAGAAGCCCAAGACCTTTCAAGAACGTCTGGATGAGCGTGCCACTGACGACGCCCTTGCCATGTTGGACAGCAACCCTGCTATACGGGACAAGGTAGCCACGGCCAGACTCTACAAGGCGTTTAACATAAAACCCCCCAAGGAGGAAGGTGACGAGGAGGATGAAGACCCACTGGACAAGTTGGACAAGGCTATAGCGCGGGCTGAAAAGTATGGCTTTGTGCGGCGAACGGGTACGGGCGATTCGGAGGACACGCACAAGACTAGCCTGATAGACCTCGTAATGGAGTTAGCACGTACACAGCAACTAGAGCCACTAGTTGCCAGGCTTACAGCCCTGATACCCCAGCAGCCGCCCGCTCCGACCCAGCCCCAAGTTGGTGGGGCGCCTCAGCAGCCCGCCCTTGGCCCTGGGCAGCCACAACGCGCTGGTGCCCCACAGTCAGGGCCCCAACCACGGGCACCCCAACCCGTGCAACCTACAATGCAGCCTACAACCCAGGAGGCCCCAGTGGACACGGCTCAACTCCTCAACAAGCTCAAGACCCGCCTCAAGGGCACTGACCTCATGGGGCTGCTCAAGGCCGCCGACTGGGACTGGCTCAAGAACGCCCTCTCTCTCAGGCCCACCGAGTTTGTACAGAAACTCTATGCTGACCTCCAGGCGCAGAAGCCCGGCCTCAGTGAGCTCGAGGTCATCCTGCACGAGTTCACCGTGGATGAGGTCCGAGTGCTGCTGTCCGAGGTCAAGAAGCTCTTGGACAACCCGTTTATCAGGGTGCTGGCCTCTGCGACAATGGATGCGAAAGCCCTTGACACTGTATCTGCGGTTGCTGCCGTGCTCATAACCCCCGCTGGCACCACTTGGCTCACCTCGGTCAAACAGGGGATTGACCTCACCTACAAGGCGGTTGAAAACAGCATGAATCGAGCGGGGGTAGAGGGGGCTGGGGAGGCTCAGGGTGATAGTGGGGGTGACGACATCAGCGGGGTCGGAGAGAATGGGCCCGATGATGGGGGCAGCGGGGGCAGCGGGGTTGCGGTAGTAGTGCGGCCCCCAGACAAGCCCAAGAGTCCCGCTCCCGTAGCAGCCGTGGTTGACATCGTGCCTACTCTGGTGGATGATGATAGCAACGATGATAGCAACAAGGAGGGTTAGCATGGACGCATCCGAACCCCAAGGAGAAGCAGTAAGTGGTGGGGACCAGAACCCTTTGCCTATCTGGTTGACTCCCAAAGATACAAAGGGTGGTAGTGGTACCCGCGACTACTGCGCTAGTCCACTGCACCAATTGGTGGATGCAATGGTGACTCACGGAGGGGAACTCCGTGTCCCCCCTGGAATCTATCCTCCAACGGCACCATTGGCACTTGGGCGGCTTCGAGTAATGAGTCTAGCAGACAAGGGGGTAGCACCCTCGTTGGCAGCCTATCAGATGGCCGCTGATTTCAAGTTTCTGAAAGATGCCTGTGGACTCACAACCGAGCAAGCGGTTGTGTTGATTGACCGAACTGCCGTTGCGTCCTATCTACAACTCAACGCTACCGGACTTGGAGCCGAGTATGTGCATAAGCAGCTAGGTGATGCTCAAAAGCCTGAGTAATTTCAGCGTCCAACTGATCGGCAAGGGCATCAGCAATACCAGCAGCGATGTAGGTAGAAAGGGTTGCAACTTGAGCCGAGCTAAGACCGTGCCCAGAGGTTGTGTTGAACTGGTAGGCAATGGATTTCCTGATGGTTTCACGCAGGGCAGACTTGTTCATAAAAGTGGCGCCTCCTTGAATGCATAGCCCCAACCTATGGTATCAATTTAGCATCATTAGGAGTCAACCCGATAGGCAAGGAGAACCACAATGCCAAGGAGAAAGACAACAAGGGCAACCACTCGAAGAAAGGTTCTGACTCCCGACATCATCTACATCCCAGTCCCAACCCCTATGATGCCAGCTCAGCCCCAGGGTCAGTCCCAAGGCCCCCAGCAGCCCTTCATGCAGGCCCCCGGGCCAGTCCGTGGGCGCAAGCGTCGCGGCGTGGGTCAGAACGCCCCGCAGAACGCCATGCAACCCTACCAGCAGAACGCGCTACAGCCCTACCAGCAGCCCTACCAGACCATGCCTCAGACGATGATGCCCGGGGGCCAGTCCATGATGCCCTCTGGCCCTCAGGTGGGACCCCAGACGCCCAGCCAATTCCCAGCCCCAGCCCAACCCATCCATGAAGGGACCCATGAGGAGACCAGCCCGTTCTCCGGCCTGGATTTGGGCAAGTTCCTCGGGGACGCCGTAGGTCGGGGGCTCAGGCAGGGGTTCCAGTCCAGCATCACCCAGATAGCCACGGCTATTCAGAGCAAGATTGTGGCGTCCATTGCTGGGATAGCTGGGGGTGTCAACCCGATGGGGGGGCTAAGCGGTATAGGCTCGGTTGGGGAACAGTGGCCAGCCTGGTTGGAGGAGGCCCTGAATAGTGAGTACCTCTCCGTGTTCGTCGTGGGCAGAAGAAACTCCGGGAAGACAACCTTCGCTGCGGGACCCTTGGCCGCTAAGTGGCAGCAAAAGCACGGTGGCTACCCGATATTCTGGGTAGGCCCCAGTGCCAACATTCCTCTCCCGCCTAACATGATTGCCGTCCCGCACCACCTCTTGGGGCCTCTCATGCAGCAGGTTCCCGCTGGGTGCGCCGTGATTCTGGACGACGCCTCACTCTACATCAACTCCAAACGCTCAATGTCCCAACTTGGCCTGACCTTTGAGGAGCTACAAAACACCGTGGCCCACCGTGGCATCCTATTGGTCTGCACAGTGCAGGACAGCTCAGATATCAACAAAGCCGGCATCAGGTCCGACATCATCTTCCTCAAACCCCCCGACCCAATGTTCGAGGTCACTGAGCGCAGGAAGATGCTCTATACTCTGCGCCAGGCCAAGGCCGCCTTCGACGCCATTCCTAGGGAGGAGCGAGTCAAGTACATCTACGGCTTCATGGACTCCGAGCATCAGGGGATGATTAAGTACGAGAGGCCCGCTTGGATGACCCACGAGATAGCAAAGTACAGGCGTATTGGAGGCGCTTACAGGGGCCAAGGAGCTCAGGGAGCGTATGTGCTCCCGGGTATGGGGGCCAACCAGCCCGCCCTGCCCAGCCCCGTACCCACCCTTGGGACTATTGGGCCAATGACCTCTAGGCAAGCAGAGACCCAAAGGCCAGCTCGCGGGCATCGAGACATGAGCAGGTACATCCCCAGAGGCGGCACCCTTGGGGCGCTGTCGAATGACTTGAACAGGGCTTATGCATCCGTCAGAGCCGAGGAAGAGGCGGTCATGTCGGGCTCGCAGTTTGGCGGTGAGCAACCCGCTCAAGCAGAGGCCCAGTCTGTCGTGGTGCCAAACATCCCCGGACTACAGGCTCCCAGGCATAGAGCTCAGTCAGATGGCCCCGGTGACCTGCCTTTATCCTTTGGAGGCTAGGGAGGCCCGTATGCGCGCCTGCAAGACAATCGCTAGAGGTGTGGGCAAGATTCCCCTCAGACGAGTGCCCATTGGCTCCGTGGTGAGTGTGAATGGGTGGATGGGGGAGCGGGCACCTCGATGGAGATTCAAAACTCTCACGGGCATCTACAGCAACAGGGATACTGTTCTGGCGGGCAGGAGGCTCCCTAGGGGTCATGTGCTACTGGTAGCCCCCTCTTTAGGAGGAGGATTTATGTGGGCGACGTTCTCAGGCGAGGAGTTGGTGGACTTCAGTGGGAGGAGCACGGGCAGCTCAGGGGCGGGCTGGAACTAGCCACCCCTGCCACTATCCTGATTGTCAGTTGGCTCCGAGAGGGCCTGGTCTATCTTCTCGCGGAGCCAACTGGCAAAGGACCTCTTCTGGTCTATCAGCCGCTTCCTGAACCCCCGCCACTTGGCGGCCTCTAGGTCAACTGGGGGTGTGCGCGTCATCTCGGGCAAGGAGAGTCCTGCTGTCGGAGAGGAACGGCTAGGGTGTATTTCTAGTATGAAGTAACCCCAACCTCACTACCGACGCTGGGAATGTTATCATGTTGTAACATGCCTGTCAAGGGGTTTGAGCACGAGTTTTGAGGAACAGAACCGGGCCAGCGCTTAAACCGTGAGGATATGCGGTGCCGCTGGATGCGCCTCAAGTAGCGCCATTACCCTTATCCAAGTATGCTACCTCGACATGCTGTCCTGGCTGTATCCAAACCACTACATCCTGACAAAACCAGTGTGGTGTGGCCTCTGGGCGACCAAAGACCAGATGGCGCGCTCCGCCACATTTAGCACAGATGACCCATACGGTACTGCTCTCTACGGGTTCCTCATCCAAGCCCCAGTCAGTATGCATGGTTATTCCTATCCTACTACTTCCAGACCAGCACCGTTCGTAGACCAGAACCGCCCCCACTTGACAACAATAGAATCCCTGTGCTAATCTCTATCCAGTAGGTCAGTAGGGCTTGTCTCACCCTACGACCTCCGAACGGTGGCGGTCCCTGACAGGCTGGTGGCCCTGGGATGACGACTCCTGGGGCCACATTTGTTTTGACTAGTTCTTGTTCCTGATCCTTCTGTTGACCAGTCTGTGCGCTACATCCGGCCCGTACTCCCACTGAGGCGTTGCCCATCTGGTGGTCAGAATCCACCCATAGTCATAGAACTCCTTGGCCCGCTCCCACCCTTCCGCTCCCGTAATCAGGCCCCCCTCTTCCTCAACCGTCGCAAAGGCCGCCTTCCACCCCCAGGACTCAATCAAGTGTGCAGCGTACCACTCCCACTGCTCAGGTGGGATGGCTTCCTTCATGGCCTTGGCGTAATCCAGCACCCGGTAGCACGCCTCTTGCATGTGCTTGGTGCCCGCCCCTACAGCCCACCTAATGTTAGCGGGGTCAAACGGGCCCGGGGGGGACTCAATAGCCCAGACTTCCTTCTGGTGGCTAGCCCTCCACTCCAGCTCCTCCTGCTTCCAAATCCAGTAGTGTTTGTCGAACTCTTCTTCTGTGTCGTGGCTCCATTTACGGAGCTGCTTGAGAAGGCGGCCCTGCCACACTGAGGGGTCTTCTACTATGGCGTCTGAGACGGCCTTGGCGCCCATCGTGGCGGCTGCAAGGACGCTAATTACATCTGGGCGCTTGAGCTTCACCCTAAGTAGCGGGGTCAGGGCCACGGAGATTCTGTCTAAGTTCTCCAAGATCCGGGCAGAGAGGTACAGTGAGACCACCTGTTTCTTGTCCCGACCCTTTGCCACCCCTATGCCAAGCACAATAGCTTGGGCTTGACTAGTAATGGCATCCCAATAGGACTCAGTGGTCTCTTGGGGAATGCGACCGATAGCCGAGTGGCGTTGCTCCCCACGCCGTAACCACCGATACACTGTGTTGGCCGAGACCCCGCGCAGTTGGGCAATGCGCCCCACAGCCTGATTCACGCTGGCAGAGTCAACAGAGTTCTTGGCTCGGAGTAGCGGCATATCCTCTACCGCAACAGAACCGTTTCTCCTAGGCATGTCGAACCCTCCGAACTGCCGACTTGGGATTGGAACGGCGTTCCTCCTCAGCAACCAGGTATCGATAAAGACTGCCGGGGGACACATCCCAACGCTCCGCGAGGGCCGCCACGAGTTGGTTGGTGCTGAGATGGTCCGAGCCCATTGGGACCGTCTCAGAGACAGCCGTCCCCCGCCTATACCAACGGTAAACGGCGTAGGGAGATGTTCTCCACTGTTTTGCTAGCGCCTCCAAGAGCTCAGGCACGCTGGCGGAGTCCACAGAGTTATTAGAGCCCACTGCTTGAAGCACGGTCATCAAACACCTCCTCCACAGAACTTCCCTCAAAACCCCCCACACCCCCTTAGTACTCTTAGTATATAGGCGTTTTGAAAAATTTTCAAGTAGTTTAATGAACAGATACGAGAATGTCATCCACACCTACTGCCTGCAGAGGATTCCCATATCTAGTCACTAACATTCTTGCCGTTCATACACATACAAAAACTGTTCGGTGGGGGATTTTACTATCATCTCTGAAAAACAGGAGGCCGTTTTACAGAACGGGAGTAGCCGACGCATGAACCTTGATACGCACCGACTCAATGCCAGAAAACCGCCTTTTTTCTGGGGCGTCGAAAATGATAGTAATACCCTCGAACCCCATAACCTAGATGGTGACAGTGGTTGGGTAATGTTAGTGGTAATAGCTATACAACTAGGCCATGATAGTAGCTAATATGACAGGAATCGGCTACTGCCAAATTTCCACCTAGATTTTTTTCAAAACGCCTATATACTAAGACTAAGAGGGGGTCTTAGGGGGTATTGGGGATGCAGGGGGCAGGGTGGCCTCAGGGTTGACCTCAGGGTTGACCTCAGGGGGTACAGGGGGACTGGGCTGTGGGAGTTACTGGGCATCCCCCGGCCCCAGCACGACAATATCCCCAGTCCACCAGTCCAACCCTGCCAGGTCCAGCAGCTCCTGCCTGTACGCCTTGAGGATGTCCAAGACTTGGGGCTCAGGCTCAGTAGCGCACCGAATAGCCAGCAGGGTAGGGCTGGTGCGTTCCAGGGTGATGCCCAACTTGGTCATGGCTCTCAGGGCGTCTCGGTAGGAGCAGTGGGCACCGGGGTTGGTGTGGTCAAGGTCTATCCCAATGGTCACTGGCTGCCCTCGCTCAGTGTTCTATGTCCAGCCTTATCAGGGGGCTCGTCTGCCCACTTCTCACTCCTCGCCCTCTCCACGGCCCCCCTGTATGCCTCTGGCACCTGAGCTATGTCCAGCAGCCCCATCTCCTCAAGGAACCTGCTGGGGCGCATGTTGGGCTTCCACCCGTTGCTCATTGGGCAAGAGAGGTACAACCGTTCGGCAGCGCGACTTATTAACACAAAGCATACCCGTCTTTCATCCGAAATTGAGAGAAGCACGGGCGGCGGCAACCAGGGGCTATACAGGTTCCTACTCAGATAGTGTGGCAGGAGGGAGTCCGTGATACCAATGCCAAATACCACCTTTCGTTCAAGGCCCTTGGCTGAATGGATTGTCCCTAAGACCACCGACTTGTACGACTCAGCCTCGCTCTTGGTTTTTTTGCTCTCCTTGACTGAGTAGGCAATCAGTCTGGGCAGGCTGGGGAACCTCCGGGACAGACTAGCAATAGCGCTCCCCGTGAGCCACCCGGTTGAGTCCGTGGTGTCCTCCATCTGTCTGTGATGGTCATACTGCTTGGTGAAGTAGAGCACGAGTTCCGGCAGAGACCAGCCCAAGGAGTCTGACTTGGGGGCCCCTGCCATCATGCGAATGAAGTCGTGGATGCCTGGGCGCCAGCTCTTCTCAGGTGGGTTCTGGGCCATGCTCACCGTCGCGTCCCAATAGGAGTCGGGGTTGAGCTGTTTGCAGGCTTCCACAAACTTCCGGCCAAGATACCTGGTGCCGCTGGTGGACATGTGGATTGAAGCGTAGTTGCAGACCCGCTCAAAGGCTGAGTTGTCGAACCGTTTGTTGTAGAGGCGCAGATACGCCATCATGTCCTTCGTGGCGGACCGCTCCCAGAAGCCCAGGCCAGCCATGAGCACATGGGGGATGTCCCGGGCTGACAGGGCACGCTCGATCGGGGCGGACTGGGCGTTGGTGCGATAGAGCACGAAGATGTCTTGGGGCAGGTAGCCCGTGGCGCCGATTAGAGCCTCTATCTTGTCTGCAACCGAGTCTGCCTCTTCTTGGTCATCACGGTGGTAGCTCACCTCTACTTGTAGGCCCTCTTGAGCGTCTGGCCGAGGTTGGAGCACCTTTCTGTACCTGTCGTCTTCATAGGGGGCTGCTGCCAAGAGCCTGTTAGCCACATTGACTATGGTTCGGGTGGAGCGATAGTTGCACTCAAGTTTGATGATTTCCCCCTGTGGATGCCTTTTTAAGAAGGCAAGGACATTATGGTTAGGGTCAGCGTTTCTGAACGCATAGACCGCCTGCATTTCGTCAGCTACCACAAAGAGGTGAGTGTGCTTGGCAACGAGGGAGAGTATTTGATACTGGATGGCCGAAGTGTCCTGTAACTCGTCAACACAGACATACCTGTACCATTCCTGTTCTTGGGCCAAAACCGCTGGCTCTGTCCTAAACGTGCCTAGGGCGTATACGAGCATGTCGCTAAAGTCCACTAGGCCCTCTGCGTGCATGTGTGTTTGGTATTTGGTGTAGAGGTCAGTCAGCAGAGGGGCCTCAACTGCTGCCACGCCCCGAGCCATCTCTGGAACAGAGCGGAGGTTGGTCTGGATATGGTCTGCAAACCATTTCAGGGAGTGGGCAGGGGGAATAAGCTCGTCCTTGGCTGCATCTATCCAGCTCAGCGCCCAGCGCCATTGAGTGGGGTTGAGGACATCCCTGAGCTTGGGTTGGGCTATCAGGGCAGTCTTGATGTAGTCCGTGACAAACCGCTTTTGGGCGTCGTACTCAATGGGCTTGGAGTCAACCCCTCTACGGTGCATCAAGTCGTAGCAGTAGGAGTGGATTGTGGAGGCGCGGAGGTCTCGGGCTCTGGGGCCAAGCAGTAAGTGCAAGCGCCGACGCATCTCGGCAGCGGCGGCCCGACTGAAGGTCACGGCGAGGATGGAGTCAGCGGGGAAGCCGAGGTAGTCTATGATGTAAGCTATTCTGTGAACAAGTGTTCTAGTTTTTCCGGCACCCGGGCCCGCAAGTACGAGTATGGGGTGGTCTGTATCCGCGACCACGGCCTGGAGTTGAGATTCATTAAGGTCGCCTAGAATCCCGTCGAGCGCGGTTAGGGGCATTCTATCGTGTCTCGTTACATAGAGGCTGTTGATCGCCTCTGGCCTTCTTTGGCCTCCTTCGTGGCTGCTCAAAGTTGTCTATGACCTCTACTCCATAACAGGTCTGTAGGGCATCCAGCAGTAGGGATACCGGGCGTAGAAATAGTTGGTCCGCAACTGTGGAGCCCAAAGAGCACCCCAGGCATAGAAATGAGACTGATGCAACGCGCCCCCGGCCCCCCACAGCCCCAAATAAGTCTGGGATTGCAAAGAACTGCATCCGGCCAAATGGGCGTAGTTTCCCACACAGGCAGCAACTAGCTGCTAACAGGGTATGTGGATAGGCATACTCGGCCCTGTACCCGCTCTGGTGTCCTATCACCTTACCCCACAGCGAAACTGCCCCAACAATATGCCCCCAGCGCAACCCAGTCATAGAACAGGCTCTGCGGCCATAAATGCCGCAGGAGCACCCCTCAGCGGGGGCCAGACCGTGCCCCTTTGGTTGGCGAAGGTGCGGGTGAAGGCAAGACGCTACTGTGGGCTCAAAGGGGGGCCAAATAGCGGGGCTGTTACTCCCGCTGCTTCTATTACTTGCTAGACGCCAACCCCCGGAATCCGCCAGCACATTCCAGCTACGATAGGCGACAATCGGCTCTCGGCGGTGACCTATGGGCAGGATTGGTCTGGGCCTTTTCTGTTTACCCAAGTTACTGACTCCCTCCAACCCTCTGAGGCTCCACTTGGGGCTCCACCGTAGGTTCCCTTGTCGGCATGGGGCTGGGATCAGGTCTGGGTGGAATAGGGGATCTGGCCGGAGTGACGATTATGGTTCGGCGGGGCTTGCCTATGGCTGTCACCAAACACCCCCCTTGACGGTGGAATTATTAGAGTATATCATATATCATAACGTCGGAGGTTTGCAATGCCGGTCAACGTCCCAGTAACTATGGTCACCTGCGCCTTCTGCGGGCACAGTTGGGCTCCACGGAAGGTAGAGGTGCGCCGATGCCCTCGTTGCCAGAAGCCTGTGGAGCCTGTGGAGCCTGTGGAGCCTATAGGGATTCCAAAGTCAACGTAGGTGGGTAGCCCGTAGAAGGGTTTTAACGACTTAGGCGACTACTCAGAGCCGAGGGCGAGTTCACGAGACGATGTATCGTGGACACCGCGAAACCAGAACGGTGTAGGTGCTGCCGGAGTCGCCAAAGGATGGCAGTGGCCTGGTGGAAGTGTCCGGTCGGCGATGGAGACTAATGTAGGCTCTGAGTCGTAGCGTGCTGGTGGCATGTGCGGACAACTAGGAGTCCAGCACAAGAGCAGTCCACAGGCTCGGACTGGTGAGTTGCCAGACTCTTGTGGACGTATCAGGAGATGCCTTAATAGACGAGGGGTGCCAGCACGCTACAATGCCTAATAACTGGCGTGGACGTGGTGGCAGAGGGCCACAGACAAAAGCGCAACCGCCAGTTTGAGGGGCCCGCTCCGTCAGGGAGGGCAAGGGCCTTCCCGTGGCAGTCGGCGGGGAAGGATAGGGCAGTCGTGGGACGACAGCTACCCGAAAGGGCAAGTTCTCCTGCGGCAAGGCTGCCAAGGCTGGCGCTGGTGGTGGAGACCACCCGAAAGCAGTGCGCAAGCTGGGCCAGCGCCAGCAAGCCCACTAATTGAAGGAGGAGACATGAAGAAGCTACTGTGCCTACTCGTCCTCGTTGCCGGCGTCCTGGCCCTGGTAGCCTGTTCTTCAGAAGCGGACGTAGCTTCAAAGAACGTATCAAAGGCGGCAGACCAATTCGAGGTTACACGTAGGATTGTGTTCTTCAACGGCATCACGGACACATACCTGCTAACTATCGAAGGACTGTGTTCACTAGGCAACTATGACCCGTCAAGTGAACTCTCTGTGACTTGCAAGGTAGGGCCTAGCACCTACAAGAAGCACTTCCTGGGCCTATCAGACAACGTCAGCTACTTCGTGGAGCAACTGGAACCTGTACGCGCGGACGCCTACCGCTACAGGGTGATATTCAGGCCATCCGTTATCATACCTGATATTGACGTTGAGATGCCAAAGTAGACAGCGCCAGCAAGCCCGCCGTGTCTACTGTCAGGTATCGGCGACTTTGCCCGACGGGGCAGAGGGTAGCGTACACACGCCGAGCGGCGGGCAGCAATAGTAGAGAGGAGAAGAGAGCCATGAATAGTTACGATGTCCTTACCATGCGACAAGTAGCCTTCGTCTTCAGCCAGTGCGTGGCGGCTCTGGCAACTATTGAGGGCATGAAGGCACTAAATGCCTACAGGGAGCGGCGCGGAGAATCACAGGCGTATCCAGAGGCTGCATTCTTGGCGGTAATAGACCAGTACGGGTTGGGGCACAACGATGTCCTGACTACCTTGAGGTCGGGGCAGTAGCCAGGCGGCGGGCCAGCAATAGTGAGAGGTGAAGCATGATAGCCGAAGAGATTGTAGAGTTATTCAAGTGCTACTACCAGGAGACCTACATGGACGGCGAGGATTGGGAGATGTTCGAGTTAGATGCCTTGCTTGAAGGTTGGAGGTGAAGCATGACCATCATGTCGCTGGAGCAGGTGCGCGAAGCCAAACAAAGAAAGTTGGAGGGACCTTGGCAAGAAGTTGCGCTAGATAGCACCCTTGACCTCTGCCGCACGGTGGAGGCGCTAGCGGCGGCGCTGAAATATGTGCTTACGGTCACAGAAAGCTATTGGGGCAGTGAGTCTGCATACACCAGCCAAGAGGAGCGAGAGCAGATATGGGCGCTAGTTGCCCAACTGGGGGGCAAAGGAGATACGTGAACCAAGAGGAGACTCTTGCCCTCGTGCGGATGCTGGCGGGAATCCCCCGAAAGCCAAATCGTACTGCCCGTTGTACTCGTTGGCGTGAGTGCGCACTCCCTAGTCGGCACAACGGCCCCTGCTTGTGCCAGAGCGAGGCGAAAACAAGGGGAGTACTTGATGACGAAGGAGAACTGAGACATGACTACAAATGGGCGTGATGCCCTCGCCACGCAGTTGGCGGGGATGCATCGGCTGTGCCTAGGTTGTCATGGTCTAGGATTCCACAACCTTCAAGAGTGCCCTGATTGCCACGGTACGGGCAAGGTGTTTGTCTTCGACGACTCCGTGCGGGTGCTGTGCAAAAACTGCGGAGGCACACGTAGAGCGTGGCGAAAGAGCTTGAAACATGGTGGTGAGGAACTAGATGTGTGTCAGCCTTGTGGTGGCCGTGGCTGGATGGCCTCGCTGGACAGGCGGGTGTGGGAGCCTGCACTTGCCAACGCGGGTTATGTAGTCCATGTCATTTGGCATCCAGCATCGAAGATGCCAACGATTCACGTCACGAGCTGGGAGGAGAACAGAGGGACGACCTTCAAGGATGGTGAGTGTCTGCTAACGGCGCTGGCGCAGAAGGAGCAAGCATGAAAACAGCACGGTATCCCCTAACACGGTATCCCCTAATTGGTGGTGGGTGTGTCGTCGTGGAGTATGACGAGAACGCCCCCTGCCGTGTCTGTGGTGAACGTGTTCTTGAAGCCTCGATGGGCGGCACCGATGTTTGTCCTTCTTGCGATTGTGGACGCTGCCGCTACTGCGGTGTTCAGGCGGCCCTTGTCAGGGAGGAGATAGACGGTGGGCGGTCTCTACGCGCTTGGCGAGAACATATGGCGTGGCACAAGGCGCAGGAGGAGCCATCGTGACCACGCCGTTAGCGTTAGGAACCAAGGGCTCCGTTGCGTAACTATGGACTAGTACCCCGAAGTCGTGTAGGATACCTCCAGCCTAGAGCGCTGAGAGGTACTACATGATGGTCAAGCGGGGCGTCGTCTCCCTTATGCCTGCTACTGTGGTGGAGCCGAAGTGACCACGCCGCTGCACCTGTACTTCCGTTCTATTGCGGAGCCCTTGACCCCTAGTGTATGCTCTACAATGCCTGTTTGAGACCCGGCCTAAAACCTACGAGCCGCCTCGGAGGATCTTGATGAGACGAAATAGTGCTGGGCGAGAGAACGCCCACGACGGCCACGGCTCCATCGCACTTCCTACCCCTACTTCTACTGCTGCGGCCCCCTCATCTCCCCTGACCCTCTCGGCCCCCCCAGCCTCCTCTATTGACCCCGGGTTTGACCAGCGGACCTTTGACCAACAGACCCCCTTCTCCGACCTCCCACGAACGGCTCACGGCTCTCGCATCTCCCTAGCGGACCTCGCCGGTGTCACTAAGACCTTGGACTCTGACTCCCTCTCGCCGCATGTCCGCTCAACCGACGAGAAGGGCCACAAGGAGAGGTTTGACGTGGTGGTGCCACCGGAGATGGCCCATTACGTCCACCAGATATGCGAGACCTATCGGGCGCATTTCAAGACCCCCTCTGATTTTGTGCGTACTTGTGTCGCCTACGTGGTGCAGGGCATGAGCATGGATGTGCTGGATGTAGACAACTCGGCAATAGCAGCAAGTGATATTTTTTTCGAGTTTGGCGAGAGAACGCGGCTCAAGGGCAAGGCAGCCAGCGCCATAGTGGGGTACGCCCATACCCTGGATATGAGCATGAAGGTCGGGGATTGGTCGGGGATATATGAGCAACTCACCCAACTCAAGGCGGTTTTGGACGGGATTGGGAGCCTAGAATGGCGCAGGTTCTTTTGGGCGCAGGTGGAGAATACTCCCATGTACGGCTCGGCCTTGCATGGTCTGGCCTCTAGGGGTTGGAACCTGACACTCTTGGTGGAGGATAACGGGGAGGGGATGGGGCAGTTGATGAGCTGGAGAGAGCACCCGACCGTGGAGAGGCGCGAGGAGTTGCAGGCGGTAGAAGTGAACGGGGGCGGGAGTGAGAGTAAGGGGTCTTTCTACCCGTAGATGCCCCCCCCCCCCCGAAGTACCTCAAGGTAAGCGGGATAAAGAGGAGGTAGCATGAGTATTCGTGAGATAACCAAGATGTTCCTACTCTGTGACATGCCGAAGTGCGACAATGTAGCTATTAGCCCCTGCATCATCTGCGGTGCCGACTTGTGTGATACACACTCGGTAGAGATGCGACTACCGGGGTCAAGCCTTGGAAGTTTGCGTTTCCTCGTTTGCTGTAATCATAATGCAGAACATCTCGGCAGCATACGCTCCTATTTGACCGCCGAAAGGCATAAGTTTATCTGGGACTCTTTCTATACCAAGAGAGCATTGTCTGACCGGGGGCCTATGCAGGTCTGACAGACGCAGCCGGGAAGGTGATGCGAAGCGCACGGCAATAGCTTTTGCCGAGTCTGTGAGCTAACACTGGGATAGGATTGGGGCCCGTTTCGACAAGAGACTGCTGGGGCCCCAAAACTGGAACCTAGCCTGTCAGGAACATAGAAAAGGGGCCACCGTGACCAGACGGCCACCTGTAGACGATGCGCCTTTCCCCCCAACGGATTTGGGGTTCAAGCACCCTAGCTGGCGTCGGGACCAGTGGCGCATGACTTCTTCTATTCTTTCCTCCCCCAAGAGATACACCATTCGTGAGGCACCTCCTGGCTCCGGCAAGTCGGTTGTCGCCATGTCCATTGCTCAACTTCTCATGGATGACCAACGAGTGGCTATCCTTGTGCCCCTCAAAAGTCTCCAAGATCAATACGCACAAGAGTTCGAGGGGCAGGCGTTCGTGATGAAAGGAATGAGCGAACATAGTTGCGCCCTCAAACCATTCCTAACCGTAGAAGAGGGTCCCTGCCATCTCGGGTTCAAGTGTGAGCTAAGAGACGGGGGCTGTTCCTACTACGACGCCAAGAGGGAAGCCCAGACCACCAGAATCCTCATTACCAACGTCGCCTACTTCTGGTACGCCAACAAGTTTGGGGGCGGCCTGGGTAAATGGCACACCATCATTGTGGATGAGGCCCATTTGCTTGAGGGCTGGCTAATGCAATTAGTATCCGTCAGAGTCACGCTCCCACAACTAGAACAGGTGTTGGGATTGGATGCGGATATTGGGCTACCAGCCAGCGAGAAGGTAGAGGACTGGGCAGCCTGGGCCAAGGAGACCCTCAAGTTGGCCCGACAGGAGTTGGCAGGATGGGCCGGACGGGTCAAGGAGGCCACGCAGGGGGGCACCAACGACGACATACCAAGGGAGACGGCCAAGGGTCTCAAGAAGGCCGAAACCCTGGTGGATGCCCTGCTGCGAATCTCCGTTATGAAGCCCGAGAGCTGGGTGGTGGAGCCCATCATTGCCGCGGATGCTCGGCACCGCAGGAGACACGGGGCGGAGATTTCCCCGGGCTCCCTAGTGGGTGCTGACCTCAAGCCAATCTGGGTGGGAGAGTTTGCCCAAGACATCTACACATTGGCGGAGAGCAAAGTTGTGTTTATGAGTGGCACCATGCCCGATGGGAAGATGTACGCCCACCTGCTGGGGGTTCCAGATGGGCAGTGGGACTATGCCTCATACCCCTGTCGCTGGCCAGTGGAGAATAGGCCAGTGATATACGTGCCAACGGCCAAGATGCGCTATCAGGTCACGTCAGAGGAGCTGGATACTCTGGCGGCCAGGATTGACCAGGTGATAGGACGAAGGCTCGATAGAAAGGGGGTGGTGCACTCTGTTTCATATTGGCTCCAAGAGGCGATTCTGGCCCGGACGCAGCACAGGTCGCTGTTCTACGTCCATGAGCGGGGGAATGGGGATGGGCCGCTGGAGGAGTTCAAGGCGGCTGACCCTCCGGCGGTCCTAATATCCCCAAGGGCGGGAATTGGGCTTGATTTGATGGGAAATCTGGCCAGGTATCAGATTCTCCCCAAGGTGCCGTTCCCGACCACACAGACCAATCAGCTCAAGGCCAGAGAGGCCCAAGACCCAGATTACGCCGCGTATGTGGCTGCCACTACGCTAATTCAACAGAGCTTCCGAGCAATCAGGTCAGAGACGGATTGGAGTGAAACGATTGTCTTGGATGATACATGGAGGTGGTTTAGACGACAATACAATAGGTTCTTTCCTTGGTGGTTCCAGCAAGCATGGAGGGAGTATGCAACCCTACCGGATCCATTGGAACCACGGTAGCTAACATGGTAGCTAAAGTAGAAGTCGAAACGGGTCACGAAAGGAGAACAGCCCAACATGGCCTTTACATTCTCGGTAGAAAAGCAAGAAGAAGGGCTACTGGACAAGTCCGTAGTCGAGATAACGGGCTACAGCTTTGAGCCGTTCACTTACCCTGGCAGGGGAGTGACGGTCATGGCGGCCCACCTCAAAATGAAGCCCTTGGATCCCCCAGCGGAGGAGGCCGAACAGATATACCCGCTCAGCGGTGCCCCCGACGAGTGGGTGGTGAGCGAGGACAGACAGACCGTGGAGGACGCCCCGAGGGATGGTCTGGTCAAGACGAGCAACCTGGCCCAGTTCCTGCGGGAGTGCGTGAACTGCGGCATTCCCAAGAAGGAGACCGACGCCCCAGACCTCAAGTGGCTGGTAGGGTACAAGCTCTACGTGGAGCGCAAGCCCACCACCACCGGGTTCAGGTCTGCGTCTGAAGATGGGGCGACTGTTCGGCAGCCGACCATACTGCTCCCAACCAGGCTCGTGGGAAAGCCCGGACAGGCGTACAAGAAGGGCGGGAAGCCCGCGACGGCCCCAGCGACGGGTACAGAGGCTGCTGAGGGGGTCGCTGAGCCTCAGGCCATCAGTGAGGACATCACCAACTTGGTGTACGCCGTCATCAAGATCAACGGCGGCACCATCGCCCGAACCAAGCTGCCCGGCCAGATAATGGGCAGGAAGCTGGAGGAGTTGCAGAAGGCGAACCCGGAGGTCAAGGTGGCCGACAACGCCACCAAGCAAACGGCCATGAGAAGCCTCAGGGCGATGGTGGAGGCCGGGCTGCTGGTGGAGACTGAGGGGAATCTGAGCACACCATAAACCCAGCTCCAGTTCGGTGAAAGGCTTGATGTGAAGATAGAACCCTTTGGGGCAGTAGGAACAGCAGGGGAACAGGGGCAACCTGGGCAGACTGGGGGAATCATAGCTAACCCCAGGCCAGACCCGCACATTTCGGATTTTATTGTGTGTCTCAGGCGCACATTCATAATCCGAGTCATGGGTCAGTACAACATCTCCCGAGAGACCCTGACCCTGTTCGGTGTGGGAGAGGCTTGGGAGAACCTGCTGGCCCCCACTGCCCCAGAGGGGACTACAAGGCACCCAGGGCTCGTGTTGGACGGCATTCTGGGCACTCCCGACTGGGTGGAGGGTGGGAGAATCTGGGAGGCCAAGGCAACCTGGACATCGAGCAACAAAGGCCCAGAAGCCCATTGGGAGTGGTTCGTGCAAATTGGAGCCTACCTCTACATGGTGAGGCTGAGGCCTGAGTACATTCAAGGAGAGGCGGGGCTAGCGGTGCTCTGGGTCAACGGCAACTATGCGCCGCCAGCTCCAAGGGGGCCAGACAGGTACAGGGTGAGTTTTACCCCTAGGGAGTTGGAGGAGCATTGGCGGACCATTGTGTCGGGCAGGGATGTGGTGGAGAGGGCGATGGCGGCTGAGGGGCCGATTCCGCCACAGACAGTGGATAAAACGAGGTTCTGTCCGAGGTGCCCGGTGAAGGGGGTGTGCGATAGGCTAGGGGTGGGGCTGAGTGTGGAGGAGGGGTGGGCGGTACTGGTGGAGGAATCTGACAAGATACTGACAGGAGAGTAAAGACCAAGGAGGTTAGTCATGTCTAGCATTTCGCAAGCCTTAGAGTCCTACAAGAAGCAAGTGGTCAAGGAGGCCCAGGAATCCCTGAACACCCTCAGGGCCAGCACGGTGAGTCAGGCAGACTCAACCGTGAACGAGGCCCTGGGCAAGCTGGAACTCTTGGTGAAGTCTTGGGAAGAGGCGTCCCGGGTTCTCCAAGGGTTCTCGATTTCGAGTGCGGCGGACATCATGCTGGCTGGGGGAATTGTGTGGGCACACAGGTTGACCAAGGAGCAGATGCCCTCGTACCAAGCAGCCTCTACCCTGTTGGGCGTTTTGCACGAGTTGGACAGGAACGTGCGTAGTCCAGATTTCCGCTTTGACCGAGAGGCCAAACGCGCCTATGACTTGCTCATACTCCTGATTCCCATGCAGGAGGCCCAGAGCGATGCCCGTACCTAAGGCCGTTGACAAAATACAACCCACCACAGACCGCACCACTCGATTCAAGCCAGCCACAGTCTCCACCAAGAGGCGCATAATCGCCGCCGTAGAGGGGGGTGAGAAGTCCGGCAAGAGCACCTTGGCACTGACCGCCCCTCAGCCCCTCTACGTGATGAACTTTGACAAGGGCCTAGAAGGGGTGGTGGACAAGTTCTTGGGGCTGACAGAGTTCGGCCCAGGGGACATCTACGTGGCCCACTACGATGTGCCGGAGGTGCCGATACAGGCCGACAAGGACAAGTACCTGGAGACCTGGGAGCAGTTCGTGGGCGACTACAAGTATGCCCTGAAGAACGCAGCCTCTATTGCTATTGACTCAGGGTCGGAGATGTGGGAGCTGCACAGGCTGGCCCGGTTTGGTAAGCTCACCCAGGTGCTCCCCAGGGACTATGGGCCAGTCAACGCCGAGCAGTCGCAGATATACAAGGACGCCTACGAGACCGATGTGAACCTGCTGGTCACATTCCAGCTCCATGGGGAGTATGTGAACGACAAGGCGACCGGCAAGCAGGTGAGGCGGGGGTTCAACCAGAGTCCATATCTGGTGCAGATGAATGTGCGAACGGAGCATCATTCTAGGCGTGGGTTTGTAGCGAATGTGGTTGACTGCAGGTTGGCTGCGTGGCTGTACGGGGCGGAGTTCGCAGTGGATGCGGAGCCCCCGTATGACACCACGGTTGAGCAGGGGTTGACCATACCGAGGGTTTTGGACCTGATATACCCCTGAGTCGGGCCAAGACACTGAGCGGGGAACTGGACAAACAACAGGGAGACAATAATGCCTGAACATCCACAAGGCCCCCAAGGCTCCCAAGGCAAGGAGAGCAAACCTCTTTCACCCTACGACATAGACCAGCTCAAGGGCCTAATGGGGAAGTTGGTCACGGTCTGGTTCTCAGCTCAGGTGGCCCTCAAGGGAACCATTGAGTCCGTAGAGAGGTACACGTTCACCTTGGCTGCCACCGAGAAGATAGCGCCAAATGGCAACTACTTAATCAAGGGGCCTGTTGAGGAGAGGCTATGCGTGGTCAACAAGTCGAACTACTGGTTCATCGCAGTCTGGTAGGGGAGTATGTCGAGTGGCGAAGAGGCCCCCCCAGTCATCCTCGCAGACCGCCGGGAGCAGGCATCCTCTCCTGCCATCCTATCTATACTGGGTAGGGCCGTAGAGATAACGGAGTTGGAGTTTGGAGACTACGCCTTCTTCGGGGTGGACCACCACTCCAAACCGATCCAGATTGGGATTGAGTACAAGAAGGTCAGGTCCCTCACGGGGGACATAGAATCGGGGAGGGCTAACTGGCAACTTGCGGGGATGCTGCACGCCTATGATAGGTCTTGGGTGATAATCAATCGTCAGGGGGTTAGGGTGGGTACTGAGGGCCTGCTGGAGTACATGGCAGGAAGGAGCAGGGATGGGAAAGTGGTCTGGAAGTCATCCGGGTTCATGTACCATAGCCTTTGTGCCTGGGATACCGCCCGGCAGGAGATGGGGGTGCTGGTAAAGTGGGTAGAGAGCGACAGAGAGGTGGCGCGGACTATTCTTAGCCTGTACGATTCCTACCAGACGCCCATGCCTGCGCCCTTGGTCAAGCCTCCGGACCCGTTCATGTTCGGGGAGGCCACGATGCTGGAGAGGGTGGCGCTGGCCCTCAGTGGGACCAGAGAGCACCCGCTATTGGGGCCGAAGAGGGCGATTGCGGCGGCCAAGCACTTTGGGAGTATTGCGGAGATGGTGAATGCCTCTGTGTCTGAGTGGCGGGGGATAGAGGGATTCGGGTCAGTGGTCAGCAAGGGGGTTGTGGCTGAGATACACAAGCGGTGGGACAAGAGAGCGTTATAGGAGGAATAGTATGGAAGACAACTCGGATCCCTTCTACTACATAGGGCTTGCGGTGCTTTTCGTACCTGCCTACATGTTTTGTATGTGGATAGTGATGATAAGTTGGGGAGCTATCCTACCTCATACCCCATTGGCTGGATACCTTCCCGCTCTCGGCTTCAAGGACGTTAGCGGTTTGTGGCTGTTCTTCTAGAGAGTCAGCTAAAAGGGAATCACAGGTAGGAGAGCGACAATGACTAAGGAAGGAGAAGTAAATGAAGGACGAGCCGATGGTTGGTGAAACCATAGAACAGGTCACACGGCGCATGGCAAAGCGGGCATCTGAGAGCCGCAGGGTAGTAACGACCACATTCAACGACGTGTCGATTACAGCCAACCCCGATAGTGACCCCCTGCTCATGGTCAACGAATACTTCGCGGAGGTGAACCGCCGCCATCAGAGGTGGGAAGCCTCACCTGAGGGCCAGCGAGTGCTTGCCGAGCGCGCAGAAGCGCAACGCCGTGCCGAAGCTGCCGCCGCTGAGGGCATCAAGCCGTTCACTGTCACCAACGTTACCAAGTGGAATACCTGGGTTAAGTTCAACAAGGATCCATATGGTGCTGCTTGTGTGAGGTATGCAGCACGCTGGGCCAACCTTATGGAAGCCCGCATGGCCACAGGCACCAAGTTGGTGGATATTGCTAAAGAGGTGTCTCACGAAGCCGACCTTGAGGGCATTACTGGATTCATGTACGGCGCTGCTGTCAGCATGTTGGCTACGTGCTGGGTACATGGCGAGGAACTCCGTATTTGGCACAACCTGAAGACGCAGATTGGCAATGAGGGCGAAAAGGCCAATAAGGAGCAGGGGGCCGTGCTTGATCCTGCTCTCTTGGTGATAGGACAGTAGAGATTACGGACAAGAAAGCGCTATAGAGCATCGTAGGAGGAGGGTTCAATGGGTATGATAAACGTCCGATGGACACCGACTACCCATAGAGTCAGTCCAATGTGCTGGTACTGCGGCACCGATGCGCTGAGTCAAAGGGTAAGGGGGTTCCCCAAGACCCTGACCTGTGATAAGTGCGGGGCGACCACTGTTCCGCAGTTGCAGGTGGACATGGGGGCGGGCTACAACAGAATCCGGGCAAGGTTGCGTCGGGGAATGGGCAGCGCTTTCTTTACCTATGTGCTCACAACGGGCAGCGGCTACTAAATGAGAGCACCGTACTACGAGGACTTGACAACCACCCTGTATCTGGGGGACTGTAGGGTTGTCATGGCTGAGATGGCAGAGAGCTCGGTGGATGCAATCGTGACTGATCCCCCGTATGGATTGGAGTTCATGGGCAAAGAGTGGGACAAACTAGCGGGCGATTGGCGTTTGCCTAAAGATGGTAAGGAGGGCATACCAGGGATTAGTGGGAAGACCTGGTTCGGTGCTGGTGGTGCAAAGCCGCGCTATCATGCTGGCTTGTCTGCCCAAGAGTGGCACAAGACCTGGGCCGTTGAAGCCCTGCGAGTCCTCAAGCCCGGGGGTCATGCCTTGGTGTTCGGAGGGACTCGAACCCATCACAGGCTCATGTGCGCTCTTGAGGACGCTGGGTTTGAGGTGAGGGACTGTCTTATGTATCTTTTCGGAACTGGGTTCCCGAAAGGTCTGAATGTGGTAAACTATCTCCGAGAGGAGGTAGAAAAATGTCTGTTGAGCGCCAATGTCCCGCATGTGGTACAACGTTCCGAGTTTTTTTGTCTCAAATCCGAAGAGGTGAAGGAACCTATTGCAGCCGCCCTTGCTCTAATCCGGCCAGGGGACGCCGAGGCGTTGCTAATGGAAATTGGAAGGGCGGACGGTTCAAGCGTAGTGATGGCTATATCGCGGTCAGATGCCCCAATGGTGACTATCGCCTTGAACACGATGTCATCATGGAAGGCATCATCCAACGGCGATTGCAGCCGAACGAGCACGTCCATCATGGGAATCACCAACGAGATGACAACCGACCTGAAAACCTTATCCTGCTTGATTGGGCTGCTCACACAAGAGACTTTCACCCCCCAATCAGGCATCCAAGTAAATGGGTCATGGTATTCTGCTTGTCTTGCGGTAAACGGTTTGAGCGTAGGAAGCTTGAGTTTGAGCACCATCCCAGGTGCTTTTGTTCCCGTGCTTGCTTCCGGGCCGGGATTGGGAACATTGTCCGTCTGGCGTGGATGGAACGTCGCTCTTAAACCCAGCTATGAGCCAATTATCCTAGTTCGCAAGCCCCTGTCGGAGCCAACAGTGGCCCAGAACGTCCTTCGATGGAGTGTGGGCGGGTTGAACATTGGGGCATGTCGCATCCCTGGGTCAAAACCTCTTCTCCATCCGATAGAGTCGGATAGGCGGGCGAACCCGATTCTGCACACCAAGTCCCGCACTAGCAGTGGTGAGTTGAGTACAGAGGGCCGCTGGCCCGCCAACCTGCTGCTAGATGAAGGGGCTGCCCAATTACTGGACGAGCAAGCAGGGGAGCGCAAAGGCGGCTCATTCCGCATCACAGACGGTTCAGGTACTCTAAATGCTTGGCGGCGTATGGAGGGGCGCACAGATCATCCAGATGGCAGTAGGCGCGAGCTGATTCGCAACTACGGGGATAGCGGGCCTGTTAGCAGGTTCTTCTATACCTCTAAGGCTTCGCGCTCTGAACGGGAATACGGGCTAGGGGGGACAGGCATCAAGGCGGATCACCCCACCTGTAAACCCCTTGACTTGATGCGGTGGCTGTGCAGGCTTATCACTCCCCCCAATGGCGTAGTCCTTGACCCCTTCATAGGCTCAGGTACGACTCGCCTCGCCTGTATCTTGGAGGGGTTCGAGTGCATCGGGATAGACCAAGACCAGCACTATCTGGACATTGCGGCGAACAGAATGGTTGACCCAAGGGACGCCCAGAAGAACGCCCAGTGAACTCCACCCAACTCTCCCAGATAGCTGACGGCGTGCGCTCCTGCGCCTCCTGCTCCCTGGCTGGCAAGCACGGTATCCCTGTTCCCCCTTGGTGGGCCGACGATGAGCTAGAGGTCATGCTGATTGGGGAGCAGCCCGGCAAGGAAGAGGCGGACCCTGAATCGGGGGGCATACCATTCATTGGAAACGCCGGGAGATACCTGAATGAGTTGTTGGAGATAGCGGGGCTGGGCAGAACAGGGGTGCTGCTCACTAATACTATAAATTGCCTGTCAAGCGCCACGGGGAGTGGCACCCCCCCAGAAGAAGCGGTCTCCATCTGCACCACTCTTTGGCTAGTTGATGAGATTCGCGCCATGCGCCCCAAGCTCATCATCCCCGTAGGTGCCGCTGCGATTCGCTGGGTGCTAAATGATCCCACTCTCACAGTCAGCCAGACTCATGGACTGCCCAAGGAGGTCATGGTGGCGGGGCATAGGACGGTCGTGTTCCCATGCTATCACCCGGCGGCGGGACTCAGGCAGGCCCGGTTCAGGAAGCTGGTGATGGATGACTTCAAGGCACTAGGGGCGTTTCTGGCGGATGGCCTGAGGTTCAGCAGGGACAACTCCAGACCAGACCTCGTGACCATCAGAGTAAGTGTGGACACAGTGGTGGAGGCCATCAGCCAGTCCCCTAGTGTGGCGGTGGACACAGAATCAGACGAGCGGGGCCTGTTCTGCATGTCATTTAGCACGGATGGTCGGACTGGGTACGTGGTGCATCGGGATGACCTGGGGGCAGACGGGGCCAAGAGGCTAACTGAGGCCCTGAACAGGCCCGGGCTGGTGGTGGTGATGCACAACGCACTTTACGATGTAAGAGTCCTTGAGTCGGTCAGTATCAAGGTTGACAAGACCGTGTTTGACTCCATGATTGCGGCCTACCTTTTGGGGAAGGAGAGTCAGGCCCTGAAAGAGTTGGCCTACCGTGACCTTGGCTTGAAGATGGCCCGCTACGATGACCTAGTGGGCCAGTATGGGGCCGAGAAGGTCAAACGCTACCTCTTGGAGGCCGCCAAGCACAAGTACGGCCCCATGCCCCCAGAGGACAGGTGGGAGTGGAACAAAGGCAAGACCGACATCCTGCTAAAGACGCACAAGCACCAGCCCCTAGAGAGGAAGCTGGGATCTATGGCCAAGAAGGTGGGGCAGGGGGCGGACGGATTCAAACTGGTAGGGAACCTTGAGGCGGTGGAGAGGGAGGCCATAGAGCGGGCCACGGGGCTAACGGTGCCTCACCCGACCATCGCTGATGTGCCCACTGAGGCCAAGTGGGTTCGCTACTCAGCGATGGACGCAATCGCAACTCACCAGCTCAGGCCGGTGCTCGAACGCCAAATCAAGCATTGGGATATGGGGTCACTGCTGTGGGATATAGAGTTGCCCCTAGTGCCCATACTGAACCGCATGACAGCTCAGGGGTTGTATTGGGACAGGGTTGAGAACGAGCGGATAGCCAAGGAGATGGCTGAGAAGTTGGAGGACGCCCTGGGCCAGGTGTGGTGGGAGGCAGGGACACCCTTCAACGTATCTTCTCCCCAGCAGGTGGCGTGGCTCCTGTTCGACAGATTAGGGTTGAAGCCCACCAAGCGAACCCCGACTGGTGGCATCTCCACGGACGATGATGTGCTGGAGGAGCTGAAGGGCCGGCACCCGGTTGTGGATGCCATCATGGAGCACAGGGAGATAGAGAAGCTCAAGGGGACGTACATAGACGTGTACCCCAGGATTGTGCATCCAGATGGCAGAATACGAACCACCTACAAGCAGACCCGGACGGCGACTGGGCGCCTCTCATCCGAGGCTCCAAATGTACAGAATGTACCTGTAGAGGGGTACGGGTTGGTGGTGCGTAGGGTGTTTACGGCCCCATCCTGGGACTGGGTGCTGCTATCGGTGGACGCCTCACAGATAGAGATGCGCTGCATGGCCCATCTCAGCCAAGACCCTGTAATGCTGCGTGCGTTCAGGGAGGGGCGGGACCTTCACGCCGAGACCGCAACCTATATGTACGAGAAGTTGGCCCAGCAGATAACCCCCGATGAGAGGAAGGCCGCCAAGAGGGTCAACTTCGGCGTCATTTATGGCATCTCGGCGATGGGCCTTTACAAGCAGGACAGGAACATCGGCGTGGAGGACTGGCAGGGGCACCTGAACACCTGGTTTGAGACGTATCAAGGTGTCAGGGCCTACATGAAGACCAAAGAGGCTGAGATACTAGAGAGGGGGTGGGTCAAAGATATGTTCAATCGGGTGAGGTGGGTGCCTGAGGCCTACTCGCCAATCAGGAAGGAGCGGGCTGAGGGCATCAGGATGGCCGTCAACATGCCGGTCCAAGGGACAGCCGCAGACATCCTCAAGATAGCCATGATACGGATTGACTGGGCACTCCAAAAGGCTAGGTTGCAGGGCAGGATGATTCTACAGGTGCATGACGAGTTGGTGTTTGAGTGCCCGGCCTGGGAGGTGGAGGAGCTGGCGGGACTGGTTGTGCCAATCATGGAGTCGGCGGTGAAGTTGGACGTGCCGACGCCGTGCGATGCCAAGGTGGGGTACAGGTGGGGCGAAATGGAGAAGCTAGATTGGAGATAAAGAGGAGTAGAGGCATGAGTAGCAACAGCAAAGGTTCCAAGAACCCCGAGGGCGAAAGCGACGATGTTTACAGAGCCTACGCAGCCTACGATGAGGCCGTGTCTAACGCACTCAGGGTGGGTATTCCAGACCCCGAAACACAGAAGCGTGCCCTCTGGGACTTCCACAAGGGTCTCTGGGTCAACTGTGAGAGGGTAGTCTCCCAGGACGTTGAGCACCCCTGCCTCAAGGCGGGATTCTGCCCATACGGGGGGCTTGTGGAAGTCTATCCCCTGCCTGGCATGAAGATGCCTGGTGGGTCAGTACATCAGCAAACGAACAGGTCGTGTGGGCTGTTTGGGCACGATTGCCCCGCACACTACATGGCTGAGAACGTCACGGAGAGGACCACGGTGACAAGAAGGCCCCGTAGAACCAGATCAAAGCAGGAAACGAAAGGAGGGTAGCCATGAGCATCAAGAGTGAGCTACAGAGAGCGCGGCGGGAGCGGGATGAGGCGCTGAGGGCGATAGAGAAGACATGGAAGGAGGCCAGAGAGGGGATATGGAAGCAGTTCAGGGATGCCCGGGCCCGGATTCTTGGCAAGTGAGTAGGAGGTGTGTCAGTGGCGGAGACTAAGGTAGAGCCACTAGTTCTCGCTGGTTCAGACGCCCAGAGAATGTCCGTTCTGGCCCAAGACTACTTCAACACCCATGAGGCTCTTGCGGCCCTGAAAGAAGAGGAGGACAGGCTCAAGCAGGCCCTACTGGATGCCGCAGTTGAGTTGGAGCTGCCCAGGGCCTGGTACGCCGGTGGATACGAGGTATCTCTGGCACCGACTCAGGGCCGGGCAACCTTGGATAAGCAGGCACTCCTGACCCTCGGGGTGAGTCCGAGGATCATCGAGCAGGCCACAAAGGTTGGAGTGCCTGGGACTCGGTTGATAGTCGAACGGAAAGGGGGGTAGAAACATGGATCTGACAATTGCTGACAGGGTAGTGTTCGAGAGGCACCCCCAGGATAATCGAATCTTGCCAGCCCTGTTCATAGATGCTACCAATCAAGAGTCCATAGATAGGATGTTCTGGGAGCCCATCGCCCTGCCTATGGTCATCCCACCCATGAGACGGATTCTTGCCTCCACTATAGAGACTGTTGAGGTGCCTGCGGGAGTCATTGGCCTTATCTGCCTCCGCTCCACCTGGGCAAGGCTGGGGTTGATGGCCCCTCCAACAGTGGCGGACCCTGGGTTCAAGGGCACCCTCACGATGGAGGTATTCAACGGCTCCTGCTACGGCATCAGGATAGAGCCGTGCATGAAGGTGTGGTCCATCTCCTACCTGAAGCTGGCAGTGGACGAGCCGCTGTACCGGGGACGGTATCAGGGGCAGGTTGGGTTGCAGCTCCCCAAGGCCCTTGTGTCTCCGCGAGAGGGCAGGCCATGACCAGAGACGAGTACGACTCCATAATCTCTGTGGCCTTCCAGATCCACAAGGACTCCCCCTATGCAGACCTGTGGAAACACTTTTCGGTGGAGGAGCTAATGGGGCAGGCTGCGTACAAGGCCAAGAGGGGGAGCTTGGTAGAGGTGCCAAAGTCCCATCTACTGGTAGAGACTCCCCCCTACAAGGCAAAGGATGATGCCTTGGATGCCATAAACATGCTGGTGTTTGCCCTGGCCAAGATGCGAAGTCAGGGGTGGTTCCCAAGATGGAAGTTGGTACGACGTGAGTGAGCGGCCTTCCGTCGCTGTGACTCAACCCACTCCTACTCCTAATCGCTGGGCTGGGGGCTCTGGACAGTACCACCAGATAGGTAAGACTGAGGTGTGGGCGCTCCCCAGGGCCACGGGCAAGTATGCCCAACGCTTTCCTGGCCTGCTTCTTGAGCGCATCAAAGAGCGCATAGGCTGGGAGGAGCCTGTCCTGTTCGTCTGCTCTGGGCTAGTCAAAGAGGGGATGTCAGTGGACATGAACCCGGCTGTTAGACCTACTGTTCTAGCGGATGCCTGCCACCTGCCCTTTGCTGACAGCCTCTTTGGAATAGTGATATGCGACCCGCCATATGACGAGAGTCGGGCCGCCTACTGGGGGTATCCGTACCCCAGACCCAATATCATGGCAAGAGAGGCCGCTAGAGTCACTCGGCCTGAGGGGTTGCTGATAGTGCTCCACTGGTTGGTGCTTATCACGCCCCCAGAAATGGAGAGGGTGGCTGTAGTAGCAGTGACCAATGGCCCCAACATGCGAATCAGGGCGTTGAATGCCTTTAGGAAGCTGCCTGGGGCTTGGTGACTACTCCCCACGGGTAAATCCGGGGGCTTTATGGCGCAGTGTGGTAAGGAGGGGTTGCTGTATGCGAATCATTGAGCAACGAAGGAGGTTTCTCCTGATGAAGACAACCAAGGTAATCTATATCTGTGACCTGTGTGAACCAACTCTCCCAGACGAGGCCAGTACCGCCTGTGCGATGTGCAAGAAGGATACCTGCGATAGGCACCGCGCCTGGGTAGATACGAGGTTCCAGCATCATTGCGCAAACCCTCCCGGCACGGAGCCTCCACGTACAGGCTTCAACTTGTGTACCAGATGCAGGGACGAGCTTGAAACGTTGTTTGACGCACTTCGGCGAACCGGGGATGGTATGGGGCCGACCAACAAGGAGCTGTTGGCTTCATCTAAGAGGGCCACTTGACAACAACGTGATAAAGGGGGTAGTATTCTAGGTATCAAAAGCTGAAAAACTTGTAGAAATTGGTGGTGTTGACGTGGCGGATGACGGCTCCCTAGTTCTCTTGACGGTCAAAAGGGTATCTCAGGAGCTTGGAAAGCCCCTCATCACCATCTATCGCATGATAAAGGCCAACGACCTCCACGGGGTCAAGGTACGGGGAATCCTGTATGTTGACGCCGTGGAGGTCGAGCGATACATAAACGCCCCATATGACACCCGGGGGCGCGGTCAACCAAGGCGCGGTCAACCGGGTCAAGGGAGGTAATCATGGCCTACGCTATATCAAGAGAGGTGACTACGCCCCGGGGTGACAGCTACCACGGCCCCTCCAGTCAGTTGGTGATGGCGTTCTCTGGGACTCCGGGGCTCTCTGGCACCATTGCAGCCGCTATAAACGCCGGAACCGGGTGGACTCCGGGACTCCGGGGGAAGCTCCTCCACTACGTCATTGAGCAGGACACGGCCCCGATATTCGACGGGTATCGGGTGACGGTGGACATGGAGGGGGCGCCTGAGAGGGAGTCCAGCGGCACGGTCCGGAACGGGGTTGTGACGGAGAACGGAGTGGGGTCCAGAAGCGGGGGCATAGGGGCCTGGCCAGCCATCATTGTAATCGCTATTGCCATCGGAATACTAGCCCTGTTTGGGGCGTTGACGTTCAAGCTGGCGCGCTCTTCATGGAAAGACATCGGGGGAGGAATAGCCGCTGGTCTGGGGCCGCTCCTTCTCATTGGTGGGGGGCTGTTCATCGCATACCAGGCCCTGGCGAAGAAGGGTGTGGTTCCCCGTGTACGGCGCAACCCACGCAACCCACGCAACCCAGAAAAGGGGGGCGGGGGCGGGATGTTGGGTATAGCGGCAGTAGGGGTTGGTGCGCTGTTGATGCTGGGGGGCAAGGGCACTACCCCTCCTCCTCCCCCGCCGCCACCGCCGCCACCAGAAGGGGTCCTATCAAACATCGCAGTGAAGTGGAGCTAACAAAGTCGGGTGGAGCTAACAGAGCTGGCAGGAGGCTGACATGGCCATCAGGATGAGCAACGAGGGAACAGTGAGCAAGCACCGGATGAGCAACCACGTGAGCAGGATGAGCGGGTTTCGAGTGGGGATGGTCGGGCGGGGCCTCGGGGCGCTCAATCCCGGCTCCCTGCCGTTGAACAAGAATCCGGGTGAGTACCTGAGAGTCACGGACGTGCAGTACAACTGGGTGGGCCCGGCCACCTTGTTCTGGGTGCTCATCGGGCTGAAGAAGGGCTCAGGTGACTTCAACGACGGCGCCAACCTGGCCGACGGGAAGTACACCGTGTCCGCATTCACCACGCCAAGCAGGGGTACGGTCGGCGTAGTGCAGCAGACCCTCTCTACCCCGGTGGCGCTGCTCATAGAGTCGGCCTGGGCCGGGCGCACCTTCGACGCCTACATCTGGGTGGTGGATAGTGCGTTGACAACCCTCTACGGCGCGGCGGCGTTCTTGGATGACTCAGGGTTCACGCTGATTGACACTGATGTGGGAGTGCTGAGAGTGGTGTCAGGGGCGGCTCTGAGCGGGTTCGATGCCAAGTGGGCGTAAAGGGCTTGGGAGCGTCAGGAGCGCCAGAAGGGGGCTATAACCCAATGAGGAGGCGTTTGGATGGCATTTCACTGGGAAGATGGCTGGTATTTTGAGGGGTGTCATAGTGAGTGGGAAGTTGGTTCCAGCTAGTAAAGTCAGAGTGGGGGATAGGGTCAAGAACGTCTCCTTTGCCCTGTTGGAGGGGCAGTACCCAGTGGTCACTATGCCCCCATCGAGGATATTCACAGTCACCAACAAGGGAGAGCATGGCCTTAGCACTGGGGAGGGAGTGTGGATTCCCTTCACGGGTCAAGTAGAGGTCATAACCCCCAAGAGACGGTACTACCGAACGGAAATCAACCTGCTAGAGATACTGCCAAGGGGGGTACAAGGGAACCCACGAGACAACGTGCAGAAGAACCCTCAGGCCCAAATGGATGTATCCAATCTCCCCCCTGAGCTGGTCAAGAAGTACCGGGAGTTCCACGAGACCGAGCCCCAAGAGCTGGTAGAGGTGGAGATAGAGGACTACCCCAAGAGGGGCATCGTAATTGGGAGGCTTCGCTCCTTTGTTTACGAATCTTGGAAGCCCTCCAAACGGGCTGGCAGCCTTTGGGAGCATGAGGTGGGCGACTTGGGAAGTGGGAAGGTCGGCACCGAGTATTGGGTATTCACAGACGAGCACGGCAAGGGGCTGTTCATAGCCAAGGTGAAGGGGGGCGACCGATACCCTCAGTTGACTTCTAGGGGCGTGGTTGGGTGAAGGGGGGGTCTGGGCCAGCCTGCAATCATCGTTGGGGAGAGATAGTGGTGTACCAAGTGAAGGGGGCTGAGAGGGCTAAGAAGTGGGCCAGGTGCCTTGGGTCGGTACGGTACTGTGAGAGGTGTGACCGAGTGATTGTGTTTAGAACAGTTGGACTAAAGGAGCGTGGACATGGCTAATCCGAACAGTCTGAATGAAACAACAGCCACAGTCAGGGTAGAGCACCCTGGGCCTGAGACTACCCAGTCCGGCGCTCAGTCCATTACCAAGGGGGTTGTCAGGGGAGTTGGAGAGGGGCCCGTGGAGAGGCCCGTAATTGTGCGGGACGGGGATGGGGTAGTGCAGCATGTAACGCAACCCGTGTCCAACCCCAGTAAGCTCCAATGGGCCGGACAGGAGAAGGGCATCATGTTCTGGGGTGACCTCTCCGGTCTGGAATACGGGAGTGTGGCCTATTTCCCCGATGCCCCCCAGGGTCACGAGGGTAAGCCGTGGAGGGCGAAAGCTTGGATAGCCCCCAGCAAGGCAAAGGTGCGCTGGTTTAAGGCTAGAGCCAAGGCTATGGAGTGGGTGGAGCAGCACGCCTACCAACCAGTAGCTAACCCAGGGGTCAGGGCTGGGTGTTGTGGTGGAAAGAACCCAGGGTGCTGCATGAACCCCCTCTCTCACGCCGAACGCTCAGCCGTCTCCAAGCGGACCTGGCGCTCCCGAAAGCAGGAGAGGGGCAAGGCTACCTGCTTCTTCTGCACGCGCCCCATCTATGCTGGAGGTGTGAAGGTGGGGAAGCTGCACACCTACCACAAGACATGCTTTGCCTATGCCAAGGCAGGGCTAAGACCTGAACAGGTTGGCCTTGACCATACTAACCCTCGTGGAAAGCCGCTGCCGTCTTCCCTTCGGGGCATTACCTCAGTTACCAAGAAGCTGGAGGGCAATCTGTGGATGTTTGGGTCTGGCCGTGAGCGCCATGTGCTAATTGCCGAGTTGGCGGTTAGGGGTTGGCGCTATCTTGGTACAAAAGAGGGGCCTGACCAATGGCTCGTAGACCAATATGGGCTCACAGACGTGCGCCAAATAGAGCTACCATTCAAGGGCAGCGTCGAGCAGATGTGGGTAGGCAGACCTACCAATGAGAAGGGTCGGGATGAGCTACAACGGCTAGTAAGTGAGCGCCTACCCAAGATAGAGCGTGAGACGCTGCCGCGCAAGGTAGCCCAAAGGTATGTTGAGGGGGAAGGCGGGAGTGCCCCTTCCCTGAATCCCCGCTCAGCGCCTGGGAAGTCCACCAGACCCCCCGCCAAGTGGTGGGCCATGATGCTGCCCAGAATCAAGGCTGAGTATCCCAAGTTCGGCAAGAGGCGGATTGCTCAGGTGACCGCCGGTGTGTGGCATGGGTACGACAACGCTACTCAGGACAGATTGATACGAGAGTACGAAGGGACACCAAGAGGGAACCCAGACTCCCTTTCCTGCCCAGGCTGCAACCAGGGGGTGGGCAGCCTGGGCGCTGGCACGTATCGGTGCGACGGGTGTGGCGCTGAGTTCCAAGTGAGTTAGGCTGCCTAGGAGAGTGAGCATGTCCCGCAATCCGCCCTTTGAGGAGCATGTACAGGCTGGCGAACCTTGGGCTGTAGAGGCTTCCCACCGTGGGGAGACCACTATGCCCCCCTCTACCCCAGACCAAGGGGAGTATGACCGTGAGGCTGCTAAGCTGGACAAGGCTGTTGCCGATGCTGAGGCCACCCAGCAACAGGCTATTGCTGCCTTGGACGGGCTGATAACCGAGACGCCCGTCCTATACGCCTCCAAACCCGGCACTACTGGGCGCTATGGGGACCCACGGCTGGACTACTACCTAGTGAAGGGCCCTGAGGGGTACGTGATAATGTCCACTAGGTACGGGGGCAAGCCTAGCACCGAGAGGCTACGAGAGATTCTTACCAGAGAGCGAGGGGTTCATAGTGAGCCGTCTGCTTGGGAGGCCGTGCGGTGGGCCAATATGGACACCATGCACCCTCCCAAGCCTGTAGGCAACAACAAGGTGGGACGGACCATTAGCCGGATTGTGGGGCTGGGTGAGGCGGTCAAGACAAGCAAGTTCAATCGGTCCTTATTCGGCTACCAGTGGGCATCACGGCAGGCCCTAGCTAGGGTCAAGGGGGAACGCCAAAAGCAGGCCGACAAATATGGGCTCAAACTGGGCCAGTGGTATGAGATGGCCTCTTGGTTGGGGGCTGACGGAGCCCACCATGTAGCTTACATTAGGGCTGTAGCAAAGGAGGAGTTGCAGGCTGACCCGCACTGGAGGAGCTGGCTGGAACATGAAGAGAGTCTAGCAAAGCACTCTCTCCCCATTATGTTTGCGGGGGCCCAAGGCGGTGAGGAGTTCCAAAATGTGCAGGGGAAGTTCGTTCTGGTAAAATTGCCCCCACCCAGCCCGGTCCTAGAGGAGGCAAACAGTCTGGAGGTCGGGGTAGGGCCCGTCTCTCAAAGCGATGACACGGTAGGCGTGCTGGGTGGGCCTTCCGACCTGTTCAGCGGCGGTAGATGGGGCCCAGAGGATGAGGTCAAGCCTCTCCACCCCTTGGCGAAACAGGCCATTCAAGAGGTCAAGGAGGCCGCCGAGCGCAAGAAGCAGAAGGAGGCTGCTGAGGCCAAAGCTGCTCAGGAGGCTGAGGAGGTAGCCAAGTCTAGGATTGGCAAGCCCGCTGGTGACCCCTCAACAATCAGTGCCAACCTGCTCGTGGACGTAATCAAGCGCATAACCCTGTACGCTGCTACCGACAGAGCAAGGCCCACTCTTACCTGCATCAACATCCAGAAGCAGGGGGAGCTCCTAGACCTGGCAGCGGCGGACGGGTTCCGGCTGGCCCACGCATCACTGACCCTAGAGACTGCGGGGAGGGGTGATTGGACGGCCAACATCCCCGCTAAGGAGCTGGCAAAGTGGGCGTCTGGCATACCTGCAAAGGCACTCAAGGGTGGCAAGGCCCTGATTGACTTCGTTCCAGTATCCAGCTATGAGACCTTTGTGAACAAGAACAGGGCAGGCAGCATTATCAGCACCGAGGTCAGCGATGTCCCCGGTCTGGTTGTGGCCGTTGGGGATAAGGAGCAATCGTTCAAGGGGATACTAGGCAAGTTCCCCAACTACCCCCAACTAATCCCTTCCGGGCAGGAGTGGGGCTTCGATGTGAGGGCTGGGGCACTGGTGGCGGCCCTTGCGGAAACTGGGGGCCTGATTACTGGTAGGTACAAGGAGTCCAAACAGGTGGGGTTCATGCCTTGGAGCACAGTGGGGATAGCCGGAGATAGGCTGCTGGTATTCACGTACTCTGACCCCAAGGCCGCTCTGGTGCCAGCGTCTCTCAATGGAGATTGGACGGGGCAAGACAAGAGACGGTACATAGCCTTTGACGCAAGCTACCTCAGTGACACCGTTGTCAGGACGTTCAAGGAGACCGAGACCATATCAGTGGGTCTGACTACCGAGAGCAGCCCCGGGACGTTCTCAGGGAGCGTCATGCAGGACATCGTTATCATGCCGCTGTTTGTGGCGGCACCGAGTAAAGAGGTGGTGAGTAGTCTGGTAGCAGGGGCAAAGACGGTGGAGGCTAACCCAGGTAATCCCAGAAGGAGCAATCCCGGAAGGAACCCATCTCTGAGCTGCCCCTCATGCCAGGGGTCAATCGGGAACCCTGACCCCGGGGTGTACCAGTGTGACTGTGGTGCCACTCTGATGGTGAGCTAGGAGGTGCATCTTGCGTAACCCCTCGTTTATGGTCTCCTTCTCGAAACAGGAGCTCCGCGCCTTGGAGAAGCGGCACGGCACCCTGATGCCTCTCGTGCCCGTCAAGTTGCATTTCAACTCAAGGGGAGAGCTAATGATTGCTGAGGGGCCTGGCCTGCTCCCGAATGACTCTTGGATTATCTTGATAAATGAGGCACGGCGGGCTAAGAGGGCGAGAGTGTAGATGCCCGCCAAGTTGGCCAGAGGAGCGGTCCTGATTCACCAGGCCGACATGGACTGGCTTGAGAAGGTTGCGTGCCCCATCATGGGGGTGGAGCGGGTGTATTTGCAAGAGGAGCCAACGTACAGGGGGAAGTACCCAGACATCTGGGCGGTCCCGGCCAAGAAGCTGATTGTGGTGACTCCTGAGTGGGCCAAGCAAAGGGTGCATGAACGCAGAAAGAGGCTGGTTCACGAGTTAACGCACTGTCTGGGGTATCCGCACAGACCCAGCAAGGGGTTCTACTCCCGGCCAGCCAAGGACAGGTTTGGGAGACAGCTATACTGGTTGATTGTGAGGGAGCACAGGAATCAAGGTGGGAGAGGGAGAGCAAAGGTGATGGAACTACTGGGCACTCTTGGGGGCGGGGGGTAGGTATGCCCTTGACTACACAGTTCAAGCTGATGAGGCGCCGGCTCGCCCTCCAGGAGATGCGGGACAAGGTAGCCTGGCGCTCTGTGGGGCATGACGAATGGGAGGCCCTGCACCCTGACAGGGAGACCTACCTTGGCCTCCAGGAATACTCGGCGGCGGTGAAGAGGCTCGGTCACAACGATTGGGAGTGGGCTATCTGGGATGGCTCTAGGAAACTGGGGTCGAGAAGGGCCACTACCAAGATGGCGGCAGAGGCTGAAGTGGTCGAGGCGTTTCTGGGACTGTTGGAGAAGACCAAGGAAGGAAGCGGGAACCCCATACCCAAGAGCACCAGCTACAAGATATTCAGAGTCTCCGATGGCAAGCTAGTGTTCGCTGGTAGCCTAAGGGACGCCCAGAAGGAGATTAAGAAGCTGGGATTGGGTCACAAAATGTGGCTGACCACCTCTGAGACGATGCCCAAGGGGAACCCAGAGGGATCCAATGGCCTCAGTGACACAAGCATCGAGGCGTACCAGGCACGCTACCGGGAGTCCCTATCTCAGGTCTCTACAGAGTTGGAGCGCATGTTCCCCGGCAAGGTCTCATCCCGGCTAAAGACCGTGGAGAGCATCATGGAGAAGCTGACTAGGCGGGGTACTGAGCTATCCTCACTAACCGACATAGCGGGCGTCCGCGTCGTATTCTCCACCTTGGACTCCCTGTACGCTGGACTGAAAAAGATTCGTGGCGAGTTCAATGTGATAGAAGAGGAGGACTACATAACCCAGCCCAAGGGCCTGTACCGCTCCTACCACCTGCTTGTTGAGTCGAACGGCCTGCCCGTTGAGGTCCAGCTCAAGACGAAGCGCATGTTGGAGTGGAGTGAGATGGGTCATGCCCAGTTCCCCGTCTACAAAGAGCAGGAAGAGCTACGCCGGAAGTACGGGAAGAAGCTGAAGAAGCTGGAAACGTACTACGACAGGATGGCGGAGCACTACTATAAGAGCGATACCGGGGAGAAGCTGAAGAGGCCGAAGGTTCCAAGTGCCTGGAGGGGTGCGATGCTGCCACTGTTCACCATGAATCCCACCAATATGCCAGACCTGTCTCGTATGTCCCCTGGGTGGACGCTCAGAGCGAATAGGTGGGACGCTCAGGGGCAGCTAGTCATTGGGCCTACGGGGTGGTTTGGGCCAAGCCCCGTGGCGTCCGTGCAGTATGTGTTGACTTTCAAGGGCAAAGGTAGCATCACAGCAGGAGACCTTGCGTACCTGAAAGAGTTGGGGTTGAAGAAGGGCAAGGGTCAGGAGTGGCTAGGCCCTGTTAGAGAGAAGGCTGATATGAGCAAGAATCCCAGTAGATATGCCAACAAAAGGGAACAGGCTGAGCTTGTGAACCTCTATCACCTTGCCAGAGCTGCCCTTGCGGGTAAAGATGATAGCAGGCACGCTCGAATGGTCTGGGCGGCCAAGGAGTTCGCCAAGGCCCACTCTGGCTGGAGTAGCACAGTGGCATACCTGAACCTTGAGATGGCCTTGGAGTCCCCTATAATCTCGTTTATACCCCCCAATGCCCCATCCCCTCACAAGCAGCGTGGCGGGTATGGGCACTCTGGGGGAACATATGGTAGAAGGAAGGAGAATCCAATGTCAATCGTTTCAGAGCTAAAATGCCCGTCCTGTGGTCAACCATTCGAGTCTGGGTCAGTAGGAGTCGGGCGGTGCAGTGGCTGCGGGGCTGGGGTGTCAATCCAGCCCGGCCCTGAGGAGTACACCTCTCAGAAGGAGCTGGCGACGCTGGTGACGCCAGCTCTTGGGGATAAAGGGAGGGTGATTGAGCCGCCCCTGCAGAACCCCCAAAACCCAGAGGGCTACTGGCACACCCATGCTTCTCGGCGCGGGAAAGTGACCCATCATGGCCCTAGGCACTACCACGATGCAAAAGGAGAGGGCCTCGTAGCCACAATTGGGCACCAACTTACTAAGGGCAGCAAGCGGTACATTGGGCCGCACTACCACAAGGGCAAGCGCAACCCCACTTTTGGGGAGATGGACGCCAGCTCCATCACCGACTTCCCCGATGCCCCCGCTCCTGAGTCCGTGCTGGAGTCCACAACCACCCCAGGGGGCCTTGTCCACACCGAGGGGACGGTTGAGACCAAGCCCACTGAGTCTAGGGCTGCTCCTGAGGCGTACCCTGGGGCGCTCCATGAGTACATCAGGGGGGCTAGGGGGGTGCGAGGGGTGAAAGGGGCAAAGGGGGTGGGCGGGAAGAAGAACCCCGACTCTATCCCGTTCCAAGAGCTGGACGCCGCCAACAGGGGTGAGCTCAAGACCGCCCCGCAGCTCTACAACGTCAACGGGAGCATCATCTTCCGCAACCCAGGTGCCACAGGCGTCAAGGAACTAGATAAGGCGAAGGGGTGGTATAGTGACCCCAGTGGCCTCATTGGCGTGCGTAAAAGCGGCTTGTACCACTGGTATCGGTACAACGAGAAGTCTGGGGAGTACCGAAAGACGGGCACTACGGGGTTCAAGGGAGACGCAAGTTACCACAAGACCACAAGGGCGTAAAGTAGGTACTTGTGTGACCCGCTCTTTTGTACTGATGCGCCACCTCTCCCTGTACGGAGAGAATACGATTGGGTATTCTGTGCGCAAAGAGGTGGGGCACAATGGACTCTCACCAAGAGGAGACCGATATGACGCCAACTAGGGACCTCTCACAGATGGACAGGCTGGTGGAGGTAGGGCTGGACGAGGTGGCCGCGAGAGGCATGTCCGCGACTCCCACTGCAATCCAACTCTCCTCGGCCTGGTGGATGGTGAGAAGCTTGGAGCAGACCATCCCCAACTTGGTGGTGCAGACCCTTGAGCAGAACCACCAGAAGAGGACTAGGCCCCGCAACATCATAGTCAAGTTCAGCCCCTGGGCAGGAGCGGTGGCCCTGGGCGGCTTGGTAGTGGAAGTCGTCAACAGGCTATTGAAGTGAGAAAGGGGGCGCAGTGGGGCGCATCAAGGTGCATGAGGTGGCCTACCACGGTAACGGCGTGGGGGGTACTGGGTTTCAACTGGTGGAGTTCGTAGACGAGTCCAGAGGAATGCCCCACGACCGAAAACTCGCCGTGGTGTTCCCCAATAGTGGAGCCGTGGCGGTCTGGTCACTGGATGAGCTGCTTGGTGGGAAATCGGTTGGAGAGTTGCGGGTGCTCCCCGGTGATGACCTCTATGGCCGTGTATTACAAGAGGCTTTCCTAGAGGGCAGTGGTACAATTGAGGTGTTGCGAGGCAAAGCGGGTAAGAACAACCTCCGATTCTCACCCCCGTTGGTGCTAAGATACGGGTGAGATACGGGGAGAGGGGGTAGCAGTGCTGAGACTGAGCCAAGGGTCAGGATTGGGGTCTACTGGGGTCAAGGGGCGGCCAGGTATCGGCAGCAGCATTGGCGAGGTAGTCCAGTTCCCAATCAGCCCCGACTCCGCCAATCAGGTCATGCAAGCCTCTCAGGAGTTCCTGCACCGTGGGGAGCAGAGCGAGTCCGTGAGCCACCTTGCCCGCTCGGTGCTGTCCCAAGCAGGCGCCAACCCCGGCACCCCTCAGGCGGCCCAGGCCATCCAGACCTACATATCGGACACGGTGGGGTACACTGATGACCCAGTTGGCATGGAGAGCATCACGAGTCCTGATGAGTTCGCTTCTATGCTGGCCCAGGGACAGGTGCCAAAATGGAGAGACTGTGATGATACGGCGATCCTGGCTGCCAGTCTTGCCCGTCAAGCGGGTCTCCCCGCCGACATAGCCTACTACGACTTGGACAACGACGGGGAGTTGGATCACGCTATGGCTAGGACTTGGATTCAAGGGCGGGTGTATGGGATGGAGACTACCGTACCAGGCGGGAAGTTGACTCCTGAGACGGTTGCTCCCCTAGCTACCATTGGGGGGCCGTAACAGGAGTGGGAGGGGGCTAATCGTGGCGACTAAGTCAAGAAGGCTGGCCCGCAGAGAGAGCGGAGAGAACCGTAAAGAGCACCGTGACAACACTGGCCTGTGGCTGGCCGTGGGATTAGTTGCTGCCATAGGGTTAGTGGTATGGCTGCGTTCTCGCAACCCCAACAACAGCATTAGCGCTCCTGTTGCTGCCCCTATTGCTGCCCCTGCCACGTACACCAACAAGGAAGTCTGGAAGATTCGGTGGGACCCCGTGACGCTGCTGCCAACCGAGGTGGAGATACACCGTGACGCAAAACGCCAGTAACCCCAGTAACCAAGACAGAACAGACCTAGACAGAACAGACTTGGCCCGCTTGCTGAAGGAGTCGGCGCTTGCCACTCCTCAGGGGTTGCAGGGGTCAGAGGTGCTGAGTGGGGATGAGGCCCGGATGCGGCCTGATGTGATGTCGTTTCTTGTGCAGGCCGCCTCTGCCGCTCAGCTTGCCCGATTGCGTAGGTTGGAAGAGAGCAAGATTCCAACGGGGAGTAAGGGGTACTCGCGCACCATAGGCTTCGCCGTGACTCGGTTCGAGTTGCCCAGACCCTGCATCTCATTCAATGTGATAAACGACGGGCCCAACAATGTAGGTGTGGCTATAAATAATCAGGACGCTCTGATGTACGCCCACTTCGTACTGCCAACTGAGAGCTACGGAGTGGACCTTCGCTACCCGATTATCTACAGGTTGTTCTTCCAAACGGCGGTGGCTGGGGCTACGGCGGCTATTCGATTGAGCGTCATTGAAGGAAAGACCCCCATCGAGCAGGGGGACGCAACGGCCATCCCCGGGCAAGAAGGATGGCGAAGGTAGAATCATGGGAATCACTACGGTTAGGGTGCGGGGACTTTACGAGTTGGGCTCTGGGAGCGTTCTGTGCAGCAATGCAGAGTCCCCACTCGTTGAGGCATCTGGGGGCGTCCCCCACAAACTATCGGGCTACGTAGACCTGTCAAAGTTGGCACCGGGCGGCTCCGTTGTTGTGGCGCTCTACGTGAAAGTAAGGCCAGGGGGCGCTTGGCAACAGTACCATCAGGAGACCTATACGGCACCCCTGCCCAGCCCGGTGGTCTTTATCGAGGGGCGCCCGGATACCTATGGGCTAAAGGTCACGGTTCGGACGGTGGCAGGGCCGGATGTTGATGTAGATTACGAGTTCTTCAGCGAGATGTGAGGGGTAAGCCATGCCTGACTTTCCGGCTAGAGGAGGCGCAAGCGTAGGTGAGATATGGGGACACGCGACTAGGGCGCTGACCGCTCTTACCGGTCAACCCAGGACGGACCTCTTGGGTGAGGACGCGACCTTCGAGGCTGGTACGGGTGCCAGAAAGGCCCGCATAGATAGGATAGAAGCTTTCGACGCCGCCATCGAGGGAACCATCGTCGCAGACGGCCTTGAGCAGAACATCATCCTAGACGAGACGGCAGGCAACCCCAGCAGGTACTTAGAGGGCTATGTTGGCCTGAGTCCAATGCAGGCTGGCGACACGCTAATCATCCGCCAGTACATGAGCCTCGTGACGGGTCCTACAACCTATCTCAAGTATGCGGAGGAGACCTACTTGGATGCTCAAACCCTGTTCGTTCTATTCATTACGACCAAACCTGCCAAGTATGGCCTCAAGCTCACGCTACAGCAAATGGCAGGTGTGAACAGGACATACACCTACCAGCTCTGGCGGAAGAGGGTGGCTTAATATGCTAGTAAGCGATGTCGCGGTCTATGGACGATGCTCACTGGACAAGGAGATAGTGTGGGTGCTCAAGGTGAACATTGCCCGCTTTGGTGTCATGTGCGTGAAGGGGCACTGTGTTATTGAGAGAGGTGTCAAGAACAATGGTCCGTGGGATGATACACTGACTGAGGCAGAGCTACAGGCCGCACTTGACGAGGCTTATCCATGACACTCGCAATAAGCACAGACCTAACGGTGCTGAACGATGCCGATGCCGGTGGGTCAGTGTGGATTCAAATTGGCACTACTTCAATAGTGGATGAAACTGACACTTGGGTGCAGCGGACGGCTGGGTCTGGTGCTGGTTGTATCTCAAAAGCGGTATCGGGTGCAGTCACAAAGGGGGCGTGGTACAACAGGGGGTCGGGACTCAACTTCGCCTCAGGTGGAGCAGCCTACAAGATGCTCATCTTCATGTGGCTGCGCTGCAACACGCCAAAGCTAATCCAAACTCTTGCGCTTGGTGGCCTCTCCATTCGCCTTGGTACTACTACCACTGATTATAACGAGTATTACGTGGGTGGCTCTGACTATGGTATTCCTGATAGTGATGGTTGGGTGATGTACGTGATTGACCCAAGTCAGACACGTTCCACCTACGGTGGCGCTGGACTGACCCTTTCCAGCATTCAGTACTTTGGAGCGACAATCACAACGACTGGCACCGCCAAAGGTCAGAACTTCGCCATAGACCAGATATGCTATGGGCGTGGTGAGATACGGGTATCCGGCACCGTGGCGGTTGCAGGTGCGGGCTTCAAGGAGATAGCGGACTGGGACTGGGGTACCAAGAGCCGACGCTACGGCATGATTATTGAAAAGGCAGGCACCTTCTTCTGTAGGTGTAAGTTTGTGCTGGGCGACGCCGTTGCGGCTGCAGGCTTGACCTTCTCCAGTCAGGCAGAAAACCTTGTCTGGGAAACTCCCATGTACTACAACGGCACCAGCAGGGTCAAGGCGGTTCCCGACGAGGACGCAGCGGGGCTGTGCTACTGGGGACTTGATGTGGTGGGCAATGCCACGACTCCATCGGGTGATACGGTGGTTACGTTTGGCGTGGCTGTGGGTACTGACCGAGGACGCAGCGGGCCGAGTTTCTCCGTGGCGGCGAACCCCGAAATCAACTCAGGGTCTACACGGCAGGGGTGGCGTCTTACCAGGACCGCTGCGGTGGAGGACTTTGACCTCTATGCTACAACCTTCAAGAACTGTGAGCGGGCGGACGAAGCCAACGCCATTGACTTCACTAACTGCGACGTTAGCGACGAGATATTCGGCACCACGTTCGATGCCTGTGGACGTGTCTACCTAGGGGCAGCCAAAGTCCGCAACTGCAACATACTGAACTCGATTGTTGGGACATTGGACGGCGCAGTGAAGTGGGACAACAGCACAAACTGCCAGAGTTCGCTGTTTGTGAACCCTGCCTTTCACTCCATCGTGGTGGAGAGTACCCCCTCGCCTACCCTGACGTTCACCAACCTCACGTTTGGAACGGTCGCTCTGGCTGTACGCTATGAGGGGGCCAGCAACACTGTTGTTGCCATTGTTGGGGGCACAACAGGGCTGACCGCAGAGAACGCTGGCGCGGGCACAATGACCTTCTCTTCTTCAGTGGATATTACCCTGACCATCGTTGACCAAGGCGCAGTGGCAGTGATAGACGCACGGGTAGGCGTCTACGACGCAACGACCAACGATGAGTACATGAATACACTGAGTGTGGCGCCAGACGGGATAGCCTCTGGAAGCTATCCTGGCTCAACCCCAAAGGCCGTTACAATACGGGTGCGCAAGACATCCGTAGGAAGCACCCGATACGTTCCCATTTCGACTCCTTCAACGATTCCTGCAACGGGACTGGTTTCAACCATAGCATTATCGGTAGACCCAAATCTGTAGCATGAGGAGGACGACATGGCATTCCTAAGCGACTTCAGCATTGACTATGCCAACAAAATCATACGGCACCTGACTGGAACGGACATTTACAGTGCCCAGACGATGTACTCAGAGTTGCAGGACCTGTTCGATGCCCTGAACCAGATGGATGACCAGGTACCCATGTCGGCACAGACACCGACTCAGTTCACCATGATAAATGGCTGGTTTATAGACTCGGACTCGCTTCAGTACATCAAGACAGGCTCTCTCACGACCAGTGGATGGGCGACCGGGGTGATTCGAGCAATCTCCTATAACGCCTCTGGCGCGGGCGTGATGTTCGAGGCCGATGACCGTGGTGAGACCATCACGGGTACTACATCGACCGCCACTGGAAAGATTCTGGGCTGGGACCAGCGGTATGGCTCGGAGATAGGTGTCGTCTATATCAGAGTACTTACCGGCACCTTCAACAACGCAACCGAGGCATATACGGTCAGCAACTCCGTAGCTGCGGGCAACTTCACCGCCACATTCCAAACTGGCGGCTCCGCCACCGGCGAGAACTTCTGGTCACAGTTCAGCACCCTGGGCACGATTCACGCCCAGGTAGCGGGAACTCCCGATACCAAACTGTACGCCGTACAGGACAGGTCGGCAGTAGGCATCCCTATCGGGGTGCTTCCAGAACATGCATCAGCCACAGAGACCAACGGGGCCCTCGGCTCACTGGGGCAGATAGACATCCTAGTGGCGACGCAGGAGGCGGGAAAGGCTATAAACGCTGGCCGCGTACAGTTCTTTGCCCATAAGGAGGGCACCGTGTACGACAACTTTGAGGCCAGCAAGATTGGTGGTAACAGCGTTATCGCCTTCGCCACCGCCACAGACATCAACAACACGGATGGCACGAGGCGGTTGACCACCACCTCATCCAGTGGGACGTTCACGGTGGGTGAGGTTATCAAGGTCCCAACGACGCCTTCCAACAAGGGCTTCGTTGGCTACATACGAGCGAAGTCCGGCAGCAACCCGACCATCACGCTGGACATCATGCAGCTAGGCCACCTTGACATAGCTGTGGGTGACGTACTCGAAGGCCAGTCCAGCAGTGCTGTCGCCACGGTAGGCACCATCACCAACATCAATGCTGCTGTTGCGCCGCAGTCCGATGTGACCATCACCTTTGGACGCATCAGCCGTGACCTGCTCAACGGTAATGGCCCAATCCTTTACTCCGTCGAGATTGACTGCAGCGCCGAGTTGATGAAGGACACCTATGAGGTGCTCCAGTACAGGATGCGACGTGGGGTCACAGCGGATATTGACTCCGGTGCAGCCCTAGCAGTACAGGGGCAGTTTTACAAGGGCGTCGAGGTACGGCTCGACTACAACGGTGCGACGGGCAACGCTGTGGTGGGCGAGGTCGTGACGGGTGGAACCTCAGGTGCAAAGGGTGTCGTGGCCAGTGCCACTGCTTCAGGTGCGGCGGGATACCTCATGGTGACACGGCTCGATGGGACCTTCCAGACCTCGGAGCAGATTACTACCCCGACGTTGACGGCGGCCAACTGTACCGTTGTGACGGCAATCTCAAGTCCCAAAGCTGCCGCTTTCGGTACATTTGCAGGAGGCAAGCTGTTCGGAGCCAGGGGCGTCTACGTCAAGCTTATGGCGACGGCGGACAAGCAGAACTACACCCTGATTGGAGACGACGGCTCAACGCAGGCTCCGCCGAACACAGTGCCTGTCACGGTAGGCGGTCTGGTGGCTGGAGACTCCGTAGCTGTATTCCAGGTGGACGCCAGCGGGGCAGTCCTCAAGCTCCCCACGCAGACCCCAGTAGGTGCTGAGCACAAGCACGCTACGTTCAACCTGGCGGCGGGCAACAACCTGAGTGACCTGGACATCGTTATCACTGACGATGGGGACGGACACGCAACCATTCAGTTGGATGTGCCAGACGGCAAAGACATCAACCGAGCGGCCATCCGCGTCATTGACACGGTACTGGCAATCGAGGACAGGTATCGGTTCTCCAGCTTTAGCGGCGTCACATTCGTGCTGACGGTGGTGACGAACTCCGCAGGGACGCTCACAGCAAATACTACAACCACCCTCATGGTGAACTCGGGTGCCAACTGGCTGGGTGCAGAGCCCGTGCTGGTGGGAGACATCGTGTACAACGTCACCCGGGCACTCAGCAGCTATGTGACGGCGGTGACTGCCACGGAGCTTACCATCAGCCCGCCCATCGCTGGTCAGGTGTCGACTGACACCTACCAGATAAACAGGCTGGTCAGGGCATATGGTACAGACGACGACGCCTATGTGCCCTACCTGGACCGCGTGGCGGACGCTGCAAGCGAGTCCAACGACATCGTGCAGACGACTGCAATCTCGGTGATTATCCGGGTGAGGGAATCAGCAGGCGTGCCAATCGTACCGTTCGAGTCTACAGGGAGCATAGGCACAACGGGTCTGTCGGCAACGGCCACCCGCACCCCAGACCCGAACGCCACATGAAGAACTTAGGTGCTTGCGGACAGAACGGGTGTCACGAGGATGCTGTGGTCACACGGCGGGAGGACAACCTCCCGCTGTGCTGGAACCATGTAATGGAGCTTGCGAGGGCGGGCCAGTTGAGCGTCAAAATGTCCCTCCCCCGCAAGACTCGGTATGACCCGAAGGCATTGAGGGCAGCGATTGACCAGTGCGACGCGAATGTTCTGATGTTTGAGGGGGGCATCAAGAACGAGAAAGCCCATAAAGTCGAACTGCTAGACCTGTTGCAGGAAGCCACTAGTGGCTAACACTCAGACCTTTGGGAAGTTCGACTTCAACTTCGATACGCAGATTATGGAGTTGCAGATAGCCTACGTGACCATCACGCTCCAAGAAATCTACGACTCTGCCCATGATGCCTCGGCCAACCTGAACCACATGGACAGCAAGATTGTCGCCAGGGCATCCGGGCAGAATGACCTAGGTGGTGGCCTCAAGACCGGGTTGACCGTGGAGCTGCTGAACGGCTGGCGACTGAAGGCTGCGGACAGAGGAGGGCCATCCTTTGTGCGAGTAAGCATCACAGGGGGCAACTTCATCACCGCAGCAGCCAATGGACCTGACCCACATGACCCGCTGGCTCCTGCTGACTACGTGACCTACAGCCTGAGCATCGCCGTCTCTGCCGTCATATCCGAAATTGAAGACGTGCGCAGCAAGGTGACTACCATCAGGACGAGGGTGCTGACTCCACTGAGGATAGCATGAGAAGGAGCCAATGGCAGTAGCGCCTACTTAGCATTCATCCTCGCCGCTTCGTGGCGACCCTCCTTCCGGTGCCGCTGATAGCCTGGGCCACTATTGGCGGTACTGGTTTTCAGGGGGTGTTAGAAGGGGTTTGAAGGGATATGCCTATCTGGTTAACTCCCAAGACTACCACCCCTTGTAGAGCCAGTTACCCTTTTCTTATACCAAAGTAACGGAGCGCCGTATGAACCCCTTTTGTCCATAGGCCGCCTGTGTACTCACCTCCAAGTGGCCCGACCATTGATTCCTAGCAGCAACGACTAGACGAAGGTACAAGCAGTCCCCTTTGGACAGTTCCTTTGGCTTGCTATAGGTGAGCGTTTGACCACCCCTTTGGTTGCCCTCCGTAACGGGGTCCTCAAGTTGTTCAACAATGGGAGTAGCTGCATCCCACTGCCACAAGGATGGATGCAGCTTCCAATGTCGCGTGACGAATTGCACATGAACATCCCGAACGGTGCCCCCCATTGTTGCTCGAAGCCGTAGATAGATGAAAGCACCATCAGGAGGCCCGGGAATAGGACGAGTCATCTTTTGTTGCCATTGAATGTCGTGGTCTGACGTTGGAGGCCATTCACACCCACCAGCAACATGCGGATGAAAGAGCACCTCATATGTCAGGTTGGGCTGCAACCAATGGTGCCACAACCACACGCCGAGTACCCCAAAGAGTGCCAGTAAGGCAGAGAACGTAGCAGCAATGAGTCCCACGGCAATAGCTGGCCCGAATCCAATATCCCCTGCTGCGTAAGAGGCGAATACTGCTGAGAACGTCCCCATCATCATAACGGTTGCGCCCCACAACAGGATACCGTTACCCAGGATTCTACCATGCCGAGATGCACTCGACGTATCGTTTCTCATCGTTTACATCCTCCTACTACCCCTAGTATCATTGGGAGTTAACCAGATAGGCATATGAAGGGATAATGGTTGACTCTGGGAACCTCACTACCACCGCCACATGCTCCCCCTCATGGTACACCACCCCTTTCCACCCAGTCCGATAGAACGCATGGGCCAGAGTGCAAATGTACCCAGACCCCCGCCCCTGAGCCTTTCTGGATATGCAGGATACATCTGGGTGCTCAATGCGCCTGGCCTCCCCGGGCTTGATGGTCTGCATGGACGCCACGGATCCACTAGGGGGCCTGCCGCCGTGAGCCAAGAAGCAGGCCCGGTCATGGTAGAACCGTTTGTGGCCTCTCCGTTCCAGCTCCCGTGCGTAGGACTTCAGGACCCGCTTGATGACACCGCAGCCAGTGCAGGTGAGCTCCACCGAGGAGTCCGCGAACCTCTTCTGACTGTTGCAGGCCCGGCAGATGTTGGATGCCCGGTGTACCTTTGTGCCGCAGGACTGGCACAGGTGCGAGCTATTCTTCTCGGGCAGGGAGAGGCCAAGGATGCGACCTATCACCCTGGCCCGCTCACGGGAGATGGGAGGGTTGACTAGGCGCCCCAGCTTGGCCCAAGATGAGACCTGGGGACCTGAGTTGGCAAAGAGGTTGGCTATTTGCACCTTGGCTGGAAGGGTAGTCTCTAGGCTCATCGCCGCCCTCGCCGCCCTTGCTCATTAGGAATGATTATGACCCTCCCGCCCCAGATAACAGGAGTGTGGGCCGGACGGCCGTAGACGAATGTCCAGAGGCGTAGTATCAGGCGTCCTACGCAACTCATGGCTGGGCCTCCTTCTTGGGCTTGGACCAAGGCATCCTGTCAACGCACCCCTGAGCGCGGCGGCCACTGTACTCCCCCAGCCGATACCAGAACTTAAACAGCAGGCCCCAGAAGCGGAATCTTATGCTGTTCATCTCACTTTGCCCCCTTTCGTGCGGTCAGCGCCTGCTTGGTGTCCAGTACCTCGCCGCGCCTATAGGATTGCTTGGCGACGGCTGGTGATGGTGCGCTCACCTTGTATCGCGTCGAGACAGTAACCGTGACGATGTAATCATGCCACTTGACTGTGGGGGCCTTGCCGCGCACCATTGCGGCCACTTGGCGGTCAAAGGTCTGGGTGTTGTGGCTGGTTCGCGTCCTGAGATGATTGACCTCGTGCGCCAGCGTGCTGTCGGCAACTGGCATAGAGAACCATATCAAGGCTGGATGAGTTGGGCAGTTGTCTATAGCGGGGATAGCGTGACAGGCCCGTCCGTAGCAGTCGTCGCGTTTGGTGAACATTGACCGCCGGGCGTCTCCCATGTCGGGGCGGTGCGCCAGAACCTCCGCTCGTGAGAAGGCGACGATGGGCGGCTCGATGCCTGCGAGTTTGGCGAGTGTGCGAACCCGCTGGCGAATGCGACCTCTCGTGCGATAGATGGTCATGTTAGACCTCCCCTAGAAGTCGTCTGGGTATCCGATGGTTACGCCGTCGCCGTCCACCACCACGCGGAGCACGGGTGCGCGGTTTCCGAGCTTGACCTTGTAATATTCCCGCCCGCGCCGCACTGCCAAGCTCGCCAGCCAGAGCACGTCATGGGCGCGACCCCGTGTGTCCTGTAGGCTGCCCTTGGGAGCCTCCACCTTCGCCCACAGAGCCGCCGTCATTGCCACGGGCACCGTGAATCCGCCCATCATCTGTTGGGGGCTGGCCCACTCGGTCACGTCCACCAACACGCCGTCCTCGATGCCCTGGGCGCGGGTGTAGGTGGAGATTGGCTCCCCGAATATCTCTACCAGTTCCGCCATCGTTGCCATCGTATCCTCTTTCCGCCCCTCGGCTTGCCACCAGGCTGCTAGCTATCGCGTTTCCCGTCCACGTAGCAGGCGACTGGCTGATTGCCAGCGTAGAAGGTGTCCATATCGTAATCGCTTGCCGTGCTCCACTCGCCACCCTCGTACACCACATAGCGCGTTAGGCCGTGCTTGGAGTGGATTCGCGCCTTCTCGTGCGCTTTGGCTTCTGCCATTCCGTCAATCATGCTATCCTCTTTCCGCCACGTCTCGCCGTGGCTGGGCGTTACTTGGCCCAACGTCTCTTGGCCTCCTTGACTGCCGCAGGCTTGTTCTCTGCGATAGTGCGAGCGTAGTTGCACACATCAGCCGGCAAGAACTCCCTCACGACTTCCCAGGGCTGGTTGTGGGTCGGGAATGCGTTGAACTTGTGCCCTCCGCCGAAGCAGTACGCGGGCCTTGAGTCGTAGATGATGTACTCACGCTTCATTGTGTCAATCTCCTTCTAAGATTCCTTTTGGGCTTCTTGGGCTATGGGCACACAGGTGGGTATCTTGGCCCTCTGCCCGTTCCAGGAACCACCTCCCCAGTAAAAGCCGGCAGCTCGGAGAGCCGTCAGGATTTCGCGCTCTGGCTTTTCTGCGAACGTCACACGCACCCACTCGGCACCCTCCACCGTGACGCCCCCGCTGGCCTCTGCCTGCTCGTGGCGGGCCGATTGCGCCTTGATGGTCTCCATGCGCTCCTTGTCCGTGCGAATGCGGGCGCCCAGGTTGGTCAGCGCCCATCCAGGGTAGGGCGACTTCTCCCAAGAGTACGCCTTGTCCACCTTGGCCTTGAGGGTGCTATAGTCCAGGCCCAGCGCGGCCAGTCCTGCCACGTCAGCCTTGCGAAAAAGGCCGTTGATGTTCTTCATGTGGTCGCGCTCCCGCTCATGCTGGGCTATGCGGGCCTCCAGAGCTGCGATGGCGTTGTCGTCGTCCGAGTAGATGGAGCGGTCCAGGGCCTTCTCGATGTTGTCAGCGCGGCTCTCGAATGCCTCTGCCGTGCGGGTGTTCTCCACTACAGCAGACATGCTGCTTTCGATGCGGGCCTGGTCGCGTCGGGCATGGGCCTCGGAGTGGTGGCCGACCAGGATTGGCTGGCCCAGGGGGATGTTGTCCATAATAGCGTGCATTTTGTCGCTGGCGGCTATGGCCTTCTCGTTGCGCTTGGCCGCCCACTCGCGGAGGCGCTCAGCCTTGGCCTCTTTGCGCTCCCTGTATGTCATCGCCTTACCTCCCTCTTCTGCGTTCCCCTTAAAGACCAGGGTGTATCTGTCTGCAATTCCAGCATGGGCGGTTCTTGGCCCTCTCAATGTTTCGGCGGCCTGCTGCCCCAGGCTGCCCACTCCGCGTTGGGGGGATGCTCACTAGGAGTACATGACCGCAAGGGGCCGTCACCTTGATTGCTCTGTAGCAGCCGAGTTGCCCGTGTCCCATCGCCTTACCTCCCTCTTCTGCGTTCCTACTTTGCTCTGCCCTGCTCAATCCTCAGGCCGACATACCCCCCATCGGCGTACTGTTGGCGAGCCTCGAAATACTGCTGCATTGCCCTGTCGTGGAGCTTGGCTGCCCGGTTGCCGTCCGAGAAGACCGCGAACTTGCTGTCCACCGGGATGCCATCCTCATTGCAGGCCAGTGCCCACAGACTCTTGGCTGTGGCTGCCAGTCCCGCTATGTACGCCTGCCCTTGCTTGTTGATGCGCTCCTGCATTGTCGCCATGTCATTCCTTCTTTCTGCCCGGCCTTGCCACCGGGCTGGGCATTAGCCCCTTGCGCTGGGCAAGGGGTGGCTCTGCTAGATTGTTTCGGGCAGGGGTGTGAAAGCCCCCGTGGCGTTGTATTGCTCCTGCAACCGCGCAACGGTCGCCCTCACCGCTGCTGTGTGGGGGTAGCGGTAGCTGGCGAGGTCAGCCTCCAAGTTGGCGCGCCAGTAGGGGCCCGCTTCCGACCCCACAAAGTTGTTCACGAACCTTTGCTCCCGGACTGTCAGCATCGTCTTCCTCATTGCCGCTCCCCCTCCTTCTATTCTCTCGCTGTACACTGAAATAGTACACCCCCTTTCACACAATGTCAATACCCTTTACCCCCCAATTTTGTACGAGTTTTGGCCCCTTGACAGGGTTTTCAGTTGGTGATATGCTAGGGGAAACGCTGGCGAGAGTGGGAGAGATAGATGCCTGACTACGGGTACAAGGAGGCTCCATGACCATTCGACTGCGAGACCTAAAAAAGGCTGACTTCGCTCCGAGTGGCTACTACGCCTCCACTGCGGTGGTTAAGACTTGGCGCAGCAAGGGTACGCTATGCCTCCTTGCCCAGGTCACAGCCGGGCCCGCAACGGGGAAGTACCTGCTGACCCGCTATCCTATCCAAGCGCCCAGCGAGTCATTTGTCAGGATTGCTAAGCCGTCAGACCTGCCAGAGGGTGCAAGGGGAGACAGCATCTCTTACCGCCCCGCCAGCAAGTTGGCCGCAAACAGGTTTCGTGGCAACCCCATACCCGGAGCAGCGGTCAAGCCCGAAGATCCGGCTCATGGATAGGGCAAGCGGGGCGGTCTCGAAGGGTTACATAGAGTGGGATTCCACTGAGAGGAAGTACAAGTACCGTAAGGAGATATGATATGGATTGGCACAAGTGCGAGGACTCAATGCAGGCGAAGGCCCTATCTTTGGGGCAAGAGTTCCCAAGTTACCGCTTCACCGTTGGCAAAGTCGGCTCACGACTACCATACTACGGGACGCCTATGTGGGGGAGTGTATTTGTGACCAATCCCGATGGTATCCAAATTGGCAGACTCATTTTCAAGGAGGGGGCTTTCGACCACAGCAAAATCTATGGGTGTAGGATGGGACTGAAGGAGAACCCAATATGGAGTCTCTTGGAAACAGCAGCTAGCTAATGGCGCTCATTAGACGAGACAAGTTGGCTAGGAAGGAAACACTGCTTCTACCTCATTTTCAAGAAGGGGAGTTGACCCGTGAATAAGACCACAGTTGCCTCAGAGGTTCCAGGCAGGCCCAAGTGCCCGGCCTGCGGTGCCCTCGTTGAGTGGCGCCAGCGGACGCAGGATTGGGCGTGTAGAAAGTGCCCTTGGAGGGGCAAGAAGGCTCAAGAACAGGTCAGAGGGTAGCATGAGACTCTACATCGCTAGCAGTTGGAGGAACGAGTCCCGCGTCTTGGCCCTCGCTCAACTCCTTCGCAGCAAAGGCCATGAGGTTGACTGCTTCTGCGACACATCCACTGGCCGATACGTGTTCAGTGCGGTCAAGGAACTCCCTGATGGGGGCCGGCTAACCGCCCCCGAGTTCCTGTTCCAGCCCGAGGCCCAGCACGCCTACTACGAAGACAAGAAGTGGCTGGACTGGTGTGATGGGGTGGTACTGATCCTGCCCTCTGGGAAGTCTGCTCACCTCGAGGGAGGGTATGCCAAGGGCCAAGGCAAGGGGTTATGGATACTGGCCCCAGAGGGTGGATGGGTGGTTGGAGAGTGGGACGTGATGTACGGGCTGGCCGACTTCCTGTGCGGAACTACGCTGGAACTCTTTGGGGCGCTCAGCCTGTACCAGAGCAACGGGGAGCAACAGGCCCATGCCAACCCGTAGCAGGTCAAAGTTGGGATCCATTCGAACCCCCCGCGTAGAGGTCAGTCTGTCCTCTGGCCGGGGCTGGCTTCGGTTCTCCTGCCCATACTGTGGGGAGTTGCTGTTCCACGGGTGGACCCAACCCAGCAAGCAGTCTGAGGGGGTCATCGAGGCCCATGTGAAGGTCTGCAGGCTGGCAGAGAGGCAATCCTGGGTTGACCAGCTCCTCTACCACCGGGGCCTGCTGTTCTCGGTCTTGGCTCAGGTAGAACAGGTCAGGCGTTCTAAAAGGCCCCAGTGGGTGGCTGTTTGGGACCTGATGCTCTATCACATCTATCACACTTGGAGGCGTTTGATGACCGGGTACTTCATTCCATATAGGCGTCGTAAGGGCGCTAAGGCACGGAGACCCACAGGGGTGCCCCAGCCCCGAACCACTGACAAGCAGGGCGGGCTGGGCAAGACAGACCTCAGGACAGACCCCAAGACAGACCCAAGGCACTTCTGCCCGGACGGAACCCCCCATCACTGGCGTCTTAGCAGTCCCTACGACGCCAACGGGGCCTGCTCCGGGGTCTGCCTCAAGTGTAAGACTGAGAGCATGTTCTCCGGCGGGGTTCGGGGGGCGTACTACCGCATAAACGAGATGGAGGCAGAGCGAGAACTGGTGGAGCGGGGGCTGGCGGGGGAGGGGTTGGCGGGGGAGGAGCTAGTAGTGTTCAGGGATGGGGAGTCGTTGGAGGAGCTGGCAGAGGTCGAACAGGGCATTGAGGCCAGCAGGGAGCGCGGCGGGAGTGCCTAACCCAACGGATAGGGAAGGAAGTAAAAATGGCCGACGCTGTATCAGGTGAATGCTGGAGGAGGCTGTTCAAACATATGCAGTATGTCGCGCACGTCCACGAGGGCCAGTATCCATGCGGAGAGGCCTTGGAAGAGCTGCTTAGGGAGGGGCTGGCGAGTTTGCCCAAACGGATGCGGCAGGTATTGACGCTGTATTTTGGCCTGGATGGGCAAGCTCCCAAGACGCTTAACGAGATCAAGGTAATGATCCCCAGACTGCCCTACAACCAGTTCTCTAAACCGGTAGCGCCAACAGGAGCCACTATTAGCAGGGAGAGGGTTCGTCAGATAGCGCGGAATGCCTGCTGGCGCCTCAAGCGGCATATAGAGCACAGCGGGGCCCTTCCTCCGCAGAACGGCCTTCCGAGAGGGGAATGAGGGGGAGGACGGAGAGTTCAAGGGGTGTTGATAAGCCCCCTTATCAGGAAAGGGGTGTAGGGGGGAGAGGGAGTTGGGAAACTGGGGCTAAATTGGGGGGTGGAGGGTCTTGACAGGGAAAGCAATTCCTGATAATGTGATAACTGTTGAAGGCAAGGACACCCAGCCCTCAACTGGCGGCCACCACCAAAAGGAGACCCTGCCTCCCAGTGGCGCAAGCGGCAGGCTCGGCACCCCTGATGGAGTGGTGCTGCAAGTGGGACATCGGCCAACCCACCCAAACATGTACAGCCAGACCCGCGCTGGGGACGGGGCAAAGACAGACCCAGCCTGCCATGATAGGTAAAGGCATGGCGGTGGGGGAGTACCGTTACCAAGACTCCTCAGCCCGCTGGGGGCTACCCTCCTGGAATCCGACCTGCCGTGAGGTAAGGCGTCGCAGTGGGACCCCAGCACAAGAGACCAAGACACACAGCCTGTAAGGAGGGACGGCATGACCAGCAAGCCACTCTGGGAACAGCACCAAGACTCATTGCGAACCGAAGCCCTCCGCCAGCGCCACGAGCGCATCGGGCGGCTGGTGTGCGAGCGCCTAGCACACCTTCGCTCGATGGGGTTCGATGGGCATAGTGCCGGAGATGAAGACGCTGAGTATTCGATCCTCGAACGCATCCTGAAGGAGGTGGACTCGTGAGCACAGAGCGCACCATGACGCTCCTAGAGGCTGCAGAGTGGTTCTATTTTCGCTGCGTCGGCTACACCCAGGGATTCAAGGCCGACGACCTAGCTACCTGCGTGACATGCGGCAACCGAGCAGGTTCCCCCGCGACTATTGCCCACACTAAGGACTGCCCCTACGCCGCTGCGGTGCAGGCCATCAGGCAAGCCAGGGCGGAGAGGGAGTGTAACTAGCATGAGCACGCAGCGCCCGTCCATCACCCTAGTCCAGCGTGTGCCCGACGCCGCCTGGTTCGAGCGGCAAATATTGGTTCACAAACTAGGCGATATGTTCGTCCTAGATGCGCCAACTCTAGCGGAGCACCTAGCAGGCAACGTGGCTGGCGCCAACGCCGACGCCGTACAGGTGGACGGGCCGACGCTCCAAATGATACTGCATGGTGCCTTGGAGCAGGGACGGTATGACCACGCTAGGGATTGCGGAATGATGGCCAGCCTGTCCAACCGCTGCACCTGCTGGCGGGCCAAGGCCAAGGCCATGCTGGGATCGCTGCTGCTAGGCCAGCCAGACCGATTCAACGCCTTCAACGCTGAGTGGGAGCAAACCCTGTCCCTGAGCAAACAACCAGACCGATTCCTAGTAGACCGAGACGAGCGGGGGCGCATCATCTCAGTGGTGGACAGGGACACTGGCCGGGTTCACACACCTGCTGGTTGGGCGGAGTAACGTCTGATGGGCAATAGGCCCAGTGTGGAAAGGAGGGGGTGGCGCTAGGGTAGGGCTGGATGGGCTAGGTAGGCGGAAGGTCGGGCATAGGGTAGTCAGGAGAGGGTAGGCTGACGAACGGCAGGGGCTAGGAGGGTGCGGATAGGATGGCGGACGGGCAAGAGGGGGTAGGGCGGCGAGTCGATAGGTCAGGCTAAGATAGGCTGGCGATGGGCTTGGCAAGGTCGGGTACGGGCGGCGAAGCGACACGGGCGGAGCGGCCACGGAGGCGCTACGCTAGGTCGGGACTGGATAGGATAGGACAGGCTGGCGGTAGGAAAGGGGACGTGCGGCTTGGTGAGGTTGGCGGCCGGGGCGGTGTGGGGCCGGCAGGGCTGGGCTGGCGGAAGGGCAGGTCGGCGATGGGGCAGGCGAGGATTGGGTAGGGTAGGCGATGGGGATGGGATGGAAAGGCTGCGAAAGGGCGGGATGGGAGAGGTTGGGCTGGCGTTAGGTGAGGGTCGGTCCGGGTAGGCTGGTGAGAGGGTGGGAGGGGCCAGGGATGGGCAGGCTGGCGAATGGTCGGGAGAGGACAGGCTGGCGGGAGGCCGGGGACGGAGCGGACGGGTTGGCGGGCGGACGGGCTGGGCTGAGGCTGGTCAGGCTGGCGAGAGGGCAGGGTTAGCGAGACAAGGGCAGGAAGGCGGCTGGCGTGGGACGGTTAGGTCAGGCACGGTCAGGGCGGCGAACGGAAGGGTTGGGGACGGTACGGCAGGGACAGGATGGGTAGGCGAGCAGATTGGCGAGGAGAGGGTAGGCTGGCGAACGGGTAGGGCGAGGTGGGCGTGGTCAGGGCGACGAACGGGCGGGCTGGGGCCGGCATGGGCCAAGTGGCGGTCGGCCAAGATGGGAACGGTCAGGACGGCGGACGGTTAGGGCAGGAAAGGCGGGGCTAGGCTGGCGACTGGATAGGACAGGAGCGGAACGGATAGAGCAAAATAGCTAAGGAGGGTAGGACATGGCAGAGACAAAGGAGCCCAAGGAAATCAAGGAACTCAAGTTCACAAGATACCCAGTGACCCTCACGATGCGCGGTCCCCTGCACGCCACGACGGCGAGCAACCCGGAGAGCATTGCATACCAGTTGCGGAACCAACCCAGCGAGCCGGATCTAGCGGCTCGGTTGGCGGCTGGGGAACCCATCAAGCCAATGGATGAGCTCAAGGCGCAGGTCGAGCAGGAGGCTGGCGCCGCCGAACCGCCCCCAGAGCCGATGGCGGTGTTCCGCCGGGATGAACAGCAGCACCCGTTCATCCACGACAACTTCGTCCGCGGTCACCTCAGAGATTGTGGTGAGGCCCTGTCGCGTGCGCTGGGCATCTGGGGCCTCCAGCAGCTCATCACTCGGACGGTGTTCGTGCGGCCCGAGCGCATCTACCTCCCGGCGGGCTGCAAGGTAGAGGTGGAGACGTGGCCTGCCCACTCCGATGTGTACAAGATGGGCAGGATAAGCAGCATCCGCCGCGCCGAGTTCGCACTGGGGGTAGAGTTACAGTTCAGGCTCTATGTGGTCAACGACCCCCGGTGGGCGGGGAAAGGGGGGCGGTCTATACTGGGGTCCATCCTGAACTACGGGGCCATCCACGGCATTGGGGGTGGCCGAGGTCGCGGCATGGGGCGCTACACCTTCGAGTTGGGGGAGGCCACAGTAGTGGAGCCCGCTGATGTTTGGGGCGATGTGCAGGTGGGCGAGGGTTAGCATGACCGCGACACTGCCACCTACGCCCGCTCCCACGCTCATCTGGAAGGTCTATCGAATCCCAGACGACTCCCCGGCCTCTGTCAAGCACCTCCCCCGCCGAATGAGGAGCTGGGAGGGCCTTGCCCGTTGGATGCGCTCAATAGACGCCCAGAGGCTCCCACGGGCCCGAGAGCGCATTCTGAAGTCCCTGACCGCCCAGGGTCACAGCATCAACCCCAACTCCACGGCACTATCAGAACGCTTGGGCTACGACGGTGCTGTGAAATGGCGGGTCCTTTGGGCCCGGCTCCTAGACGGCGTGTTCTGCTTCCCACCCCCACACATCGGAATTGCTGCTGGGCTGCTGACCGGGCAGTTCATAGACCTGACAAGGATAGCAGCGGTCAGCGTCCCCACTCCGGGCGTCCCAAAGGCACCCAGAGCCTGCGAAATCTGCGATGTTCCGTTGACACAACATCTCTATTGTCAGGGTTGTGGGTGTCTGGTGGGTCTCAACCACTCAAACGCCCTCACCAGTTCAATCACAGTTTTGGAGCGTGGGGCAGGCTTGGTGACTCTGAATCTCTGCCCGTTCTGCGCTAGAATGCTCACTAATGCTGGCTGGCAATTTGAGGAGGAGTCCGTGCTACGCCTCATGGGGCAGCTCATTCGAGAGGCCCTACTGGATGGCATTGGGCAGGTTCAAGACCCCTGCTTCTGGCTCCTCTGTAGGTCCGTGGGGCTGGATGCTCCTACGGTTTATCAGGACTGGTGCAGGAGACATGATTTGGCCTACCAGCCCCCAACAGTGTTGGATGTGTGCAAGGCTCGACTCCCAAGGCTATCATCGTTACGGAGTGCCTTGGACGGGTCAACGGGCAGGCCCAAGGTTGCCATGTCAGCTCAGGGACATCGGGAGCGTAAGAAGGTGCGGGCATGAGGCTACAGGCCACGGTGGGTCAGGCTCGGTTGTACGTCGGGGATGCGTCTGAGGTCTTGCGGATGCTCCCACCAAGGTTCAACCCGGGGATTCGATTCGCCTCCCGGGGGGAGGCGGAGGCATACGGGGCGGACCTCCAGAGGCGATTCGGGGGCAGCGGGCACACAGTAGAGGAGTCAGGGGATCCCACCCCTATAGCCACCCCTACAGTTAGCCTCGGTGGTAGAACGAAAGGAGGCCCAATGGACAGAGCACTTCACGAGCAAAAGATGCTCCAGGACTCAGACGAGTTCTTGGCTCTGTGGCGCTTGCACACCCAAGTCTGGCCCTCAACGAAGGCCGCAGAGCCGTCTGGGAGCTTTCCCTACCAGTGCGGTAGGTGCGGCATGGCTATCAGGTATCCTACTCATTACTGCACGGCTGACCCGTAAAGGTAGGAGCGGCACCTTTGGACGATGAGAAGTTCTTAGCGGGCATCAAGTCTAAAATCACCCAGAGGTCAGGTCGGGAGGTAGAAGTGCATCTTGGCCTGAACATGGATGACCTCGGCTTGTTGATGGACGTAGAGGCTGAGACGCCTGTAATCGTGCTCCCGCCAATCGTGCTGCACCCGGGGTATTCAGGGGTGGCCAGGATGGCAGTGGAGTACGCCGTGGGGAGTCTGCTGGCCGGGAAGTTGTTGGATGGGTGGGAGTTCACGATGCTACTCAGAAGGAACTAAGTAGGAGGCCCAATGAACACGATAAGCACGAGGGAACTGAGCAAGGAAGTGGGTACGCAACTGACGATACGCCGCTCATTCAGCAGGGGTGAGATAATGGGGGCCATCAAGGGGCTTGGTCTTCATCCCGAGGGCCGCTGGGAGTCCCGAATGCGAGACAACGAATCCATGCCCCCCAAAGGCTGGCCCTGCGGCCTGGGGATGGTATTGGAGCGGAGGGTGCTTACACACTGGTTGAGTATCAGTAATGACCTGGCCTACGCCAATGTGTTCCGCCATGAGGATGGAGTGTGCATTGTAGTAGGACTGGATGTGGACATAGACAGAGCCCTGATTAAGCGTATCTACGATGCCCTGTGCTTTGTGGCGGCATAGTTGCTTAGAAGGAACTGAGGGGAGGTTGGAATGCCCTTTCGGGTTGGTGTAGTAGTAGGTATCATCTTGGTCATAGCCGCTGTTGGTGCAACACAGGCTCTCTGGGGCATTGGTAACAGGATGGCCGCTAATGCAGTGGCCGGTGCAATAGTCGGTGGCTTAGGTATGCTCTCTGCAGAGATAGCCTACGCCATTGGGCGAAGACGTGTATGATGACTAGCCCAAGGTTCACCCAACTTGAGTCTCTAACCTGGCCAGCGCAGTTCATCGCCTCAGCCTGTGGCCACCTCTCGCCCCTGACCCAAGAAGCCTACTCAACTGACCTCCAGGAGTTCATAAGGTGGTATCAGGTTGCCCTCAAGGAGAGTTTTGACCCCGCACACTGCTCTCCAGCCGACATTCGCACTTACCGTGACTCCATGAGGTCAATCAAGGCTGTAGCTACCATCAACAGGCGCCTTGTCTCCATCCGCAAATTTTTCACCTGGTTAGTGGAGGAGCGGGGCCTTGACCGCAGCCCAGCTACCAGAATCCAACCACTGGGCAGGGTGGTTCGCAACCCCGTAGTGCTCACCCCTCAGAGGCGTAACAGGCTGCTCTGGACGGTGGAGAAGTTGGGTAAGGGTGCCGACTACCCAATGATAATGACCCTGGCCCACACCGGCGTCAGGGAGCAGGAGCTGGTCAACCTCAATCTGGGCAGCGTTCATCCTTTCCAAACCGATGAGGGGGTGCGCCACGAGCTGGTGGTCATGGGCAAGGGGGGCAAGGAGCGCACCCTACCCATTGCTGCTGCCTTGGAGGATGTGCTGATACCCTACTTCCTACAGAGGACAGAGGCTACCAACAAAGACCCTCAAGCTCCCCTGTTCATTAGCAGTCGCGGCACCCGCTACACCACCTCTGCTATCCGAAAGAAGGTCAAGTCCTACGGTAAGAAGGCGGACATCCCTAGCCTGCACCCTCACATGCTGAGGCACACCTTCGCAACCGAGGCAATCGAGGCCACTGGGCATGACTGGAAGGTGGTCAAGGAGCTGCTGGGGCACGCCTCGGTGAAGACCACACTGGACATATATGACCACCCCAGTCAGGAGCGAATGCAGAAAGGTGTAGAAGGAGGGAACCCATGAATCCATTCTCTCGGCTCATATTCTGGCTCAAGTCTGTACTCTATCGCCTGCGGAGCAAGGTCAAGGTAACGGTGCCCACTGAGGCGGGGACGCCAACACCCCAGCAGGCCTCCATGGGACAGGAGGCTCTCCAACCCCCCAGGAGGCAGAAGCCCATTCGCACCTACATATCCTGCTCCAAGTGCCACCAGAATGTCGGCCAGAAGGGGGGCAGCCCTGTTAGAAAGGTCGGGGCGAATGACTATCGCCACGAGGCTTGTCTAGCCAAGATGCCGCAGAAGTGAACCGCGACGCCACTCAGACGCAGGAGGGACCCATGTACGAAATAGTGCGTGTACCCCTGACGAACCACACCAGCACCAAGATGCTCCTCGTTACCAAGAACGGGCCAGATGGGGTCTCGGCCCATCTAATAGAGGAGGCCGCTCCACTGAGTTCTCTGGGCAGTGTCTCTGAGGTGGTAATGATGTCCTCCTTGGCCCCAGGGGAAACGGCCCTTGTGCCCATCACCATAGGCACCCCTGTTCGCCAAGAGCCGCCTCCCCCAGAGCGCCCGCCGGTGCCCCCTGTATCCCCGCGCCTAGCCCTCTTGGAGGAGTTCGCTACCTACATCCTCAGCCGGGCGGAGAGTTGCACGTCCGGCGACGACAAGACGGCCCTTTACCTCCCGGCCCTGTTCGATGCCCTGGGGGTCAGGAGAATGGACATGAGGGACGCCACGGCGCTAATTCGCACGGGCCTACCCAGGGATGCAGCCTACTGTGTGGAGATACTGCTGACAGGGCACCCTTGGGACGCATCGTTGGGTGAGATGGGGATAATAGAGCCCCCCGCCCCCACGTCTGCGCCAACAGGGGAGGAGGGGTTGAAGGAGAAAGAGGAAGAAAATGAGCAGGAGTAGCGACACAACCATTGTGGACTTGGGAATCTTTGTTCTAGCTTGTGCCCTTGGCTATGCAGCGGTCAAGGCCACGAGTAACCTATCCTCGGAAGAGTTACGACGAGTTCTCGTGGCAATTAGCAAGCCCCAGCCCCAATTGCCCTTGCTGCCACACACACGGCTCCATTGTTTCTGTGGGGACTCCTTGGAACTCCTGCCAAACGGGGAAACCATAGAGCATCCCCGGAAGCGAGGCTGGTTCCAACGCCTCCGACTACTACTGCATAAGCATATGTTCCTAGAAGAGAGTGGCCCAGCAGTCCCTGCACCTGAGAAGCCCTATGCCTAATCAGCGCCAAGACAAGCCCCCTCTCTCAGACTTGGGCCAGTTCTACTCTGACCCAAGAATCCGAGCTGCGGCCAAGTCTGCCCTTAAGGCCCTGCTCAAGAGCACCACCCCTGAGACCCAGGCAGCGGTGGCAGAGTTCGTAATTGGGGCGGCAGCGGTCTCCAAACAGGTGGTGGTGGAGCTCAGAAGGGTAGCGGTGGGCATGGGTATAGTGGCTCAGGAGGAGGCGGAGGGGTTGGGGATAGGGCCGTTGCTCAAACTGATGTCCGCGCCAAGAACCAAGAAACGGTCAAGATCAGGAAGGAGGGCCACATGACAGAGTATCGTGAGGTTACACTGAGAGAACGGCAGCAGATGATGGAAGAGGGAATCTTTGACATCAACGGCAACATTCCTGCCCATCCTGGATACACGGGTATTCACAAGCGAAAGGACGGAACGTATTGGTTCTATGGTCAACAGATAACAGATGCTGAAGTGCTCTATGTGATTGAGCATCGGGATGACCCTGCGCCCATTCAGCCACCCATTCAGCCAAGGAAGGGCTTCCCAGATTGGATAAAGCGTAAACTTGGTATAAAGAAGGAGTAACTGCATGACACAAAATAGAAGGAGGCCCGCGTGATTCGTCTATGGAAGTGGGGACAACATCAGCCTAGCAACCAGATACCCAAACTCAACTGTGCGGAGCTTGACCAGTGCCCATGCAGCCACAGGTGGCCCCTGTTCCACAGGAGGGCTAAGTGCAAAGACTGTGACTGCTACAGCATCTTTGGGCGTATCGTGAAGCCCACTATTGTACGAATACCATAAAGGAAGGAGGGCCCCATGACACAGACTCAGGCCCAGACCACACAGGCCCAAACCCAGGCCATCGAGCCAATCCAGACAGAGGTACGGAGCCTAGCTGACCGAGTGCGCTTAGTCCAAGTAGTAGACCAGCAGACCTTTGACTACGCCAGCGACCTGCTGAATGCCGTGGTGAAGCGCATCAGGCGCCAGATTGCCGAGCACCATGACCCCCTTATCAAGAGTGCCCACGACAACTGGAAGATGAACCTTGAGGCCAAGAAGCGGCTTGACGGCCCCCTAGACGATGCTGAGCGGCTCCTAAAAGACAAAATTGGGGGATGGCTCAGGGAGCAAGAGCGGGTACGCCTAGAGGCTCAGCGGGCCTTGGAGGCAGAGGCGCGCCGGATAGCCCAAGAGGAACAGTGGGACAGGGCGGCAGAGGCGTTGATGCGAGGGGTCACTCAGGAGTCCGTGGACGCCGAACTCGCACAACCCCTAGTGGTGGAGCAGGTTGCCAAAGTAGAGCCCACCTATGAGAAGCGGTCAGACGTGGTATCAGTCACCACCTATGCAGCGGAGGTCACGGACTTCTCAGCTCTTGTGAAGGCGGCAGCTCAGAACCCTGGATTGTTGGTCTACTTGGAACCCAGCATGGTAGCGTTGAACGCAGCCGCCCGAGCGCAGAGGGGCGCGCTAAGCATACCTGGGGTGCGCCTGCTGTCAAAGACGGATGTGCGCGGAAAGGCTCGGTAGATGTGGGCGTACTTACCCATGTTTCTCTGTACACGGGCTATGGGGGCTTCGAGCTTGGCCTCACCCTTGCCGGAGTCCAGTTCCAGACCGTCCTCTACTGCGAGATTGAGCCGTACCTGCAAACGCTCATTGCGGTTCGCATCCGAGACGGGTATCTCGATGATGCCCCAATCTGGGACGATGCAAGAACGCTTGACGGTAGGCCAATGGCTGGCCTGGTTGACCTCCTTACAGCGGGATTCCCCTGTCAACCTCACTCCACGGCGGGCAAGCGAAGGGGAGCAGATGACCCCAGAGACCTCTGGCCCGATACAGCGCGTCTTATTGGGGAGATTGAACCCAGATACGTGCTCTTGGAGAATACAGGAATCCAGCTCCGCAAAGGTGAGCAGCCAGCGTATGCGTACAAGGTTCTGGCTGACCTTGCCAAGATGGGGTATGACTGCCAATGGGGAGTTGTGGGTGCTAGAGATGTCGGAGCACCCCACAGGCGGGACAGGTGGTGGTGCTTGGCCGACGCCGAAAGCAAGTGTGGAGCACCACGGCTTGCCGCGCCCCCACGACAGGGGCGACCTGCAAGCTGCGAGTCTACTTTGGCCGACTCCCAGGGCCGAAGAGAGGATGCAGTACAACTCCCGGGATTCGGGGATGGCTCTGAGCAGAAGGGCAAGCGAATGGCCTACCCCATTAGAAGGGGATGTGACGGGTGGCAGGACAACGAAGGGCAAGGACAGACCAGGGGAGACGGGTTTGAGGCTAACAGCACAAGAATGGGTAACGCCGAGGGCAGAGGAAGCACGGCACAGCGGTCGCCAGACGGACTCAGGGCATCAGAAACAGTTGGTGGTGCAAGCAGTGACTTGGGCAACCCCGACAACCCGCGACCACAAGGACGGGGCGAACCCCTCCGAGAGGGCCCCGACGGCTGGTCTGCTTGGCCGCCAGGCCCCCAGGACACCGATGCTTGGGCAAGAGTCCTCGACCAATGGCCCGAACTCGCGCCGTCGCTTGAATCCCCTATTCGTGGAGTGGCTAATGGGACTTCCCATCGGGTGGACCGACTTAGAGCCTGTGGCAATGGCATCGTATCGCCGGTGGTACGAGAGCTTCTGCGATTGTTAAAAGGGTAAAGGAGGTAGTCAGCTCAATGGACATCATCTGGGTCCGCGTTCCCTATGGTCACATGGTCATCATGCCTCCAAAGAAGCAGTCCAGTGTTCTCAGCTCAGATGGAAGCCAAGGCTCTAACCGGAGTGCCGTCTCAGTCCCACTCTGGGCCAGGGTGTCCAGCGCCTACCAGCCCAACACTCAGGAGTTCGTCACCCTGGTCAACACCCTGAACAGCACCGTAGCCCAGTGGGTGGCTAGGTGCGCTAGTGTCTTGGCTGGCCCCCATCGAACCTTGGATGTACAGGCTAAGGAGTTGTTTGACTCCTTAGTGGAGAGGTTCGGGGCAACCAGGGAGGTAGTGGTGGAGGGACAGTTCGCCCTGTTCGAGCATGTGCCTGACACAGAGTAACTTGATACGGAGTAGGCCGTTGGGGGCGCTGGGGCACTTGGATGTGTCCTATGGGCACTCTTGGCCCCAGGACGCCCCAGCGCTGGTTTCCTATAGCTGGAAACGGCACGCTCTGGGGAGTTGTCACCTACTCAGCGGGCGGTGTAGGAGTCGGTGCCAGCCACCCCCCAAACAGCTTGGTCACTTTCACCCCAGTCAGCGCCTCGATGTTCTTCACCAGCCCCACCGCGAACACGCTGGACCCAACTACCACGCCGCCCCATTGGAGGGTCTGGCCGTACCAGTCCTGTAGCAGTGTACCCGTCAGTCCCGCCCCTAGGTACGCCCCGAAGTAAGGGAGCACCTTCTTGCAGATGTCCCCCAGCTCGGCCACCGTGAACTTCTTGTCCTTCAGGGCCACGATGACGCCCAGCACAAGGTTGACCCCTACCAGCGCCCAGAACGCCAAGGTCTGGTTCCCTGTTAGGAACTGTTGCAAAGCCTGTCCGGTATCCATACGCACAACCTCCTAATGGGATCCTAGCAGAAGACGTTAGCTCCCAAGGGCTCGATTAAGAGTTCGCTGGGAGTCCTAGGAGTCCGGGGCAAGAGTCGGGGGAGTCCGGGTCTAGCTCTGCCCTGAGAGCATCCCCATCCTGCCCCCTGCTCTACTCCCTACCCCACGCCCTCCTCGTCCGGCTATGACCGTGCCCCAGCTCACCAATCCGGCTGAGATCACGGACTCCAGCCTGACCACCCAGGGCGTGACGGCGAAGTCGAACTTCGCGGACTCCCCCGCTGTCTTGCCCTCCCAGGACACGATGTCGAGTATTATCCGTGCCTCTACCCGTCCACCCTCGGGCACATTCACTGAGTACGAGAAGGCTGGCTGGGCTGGGTTGGGAGTATAGCCCGCAGGCGCCCCAACGACGTATATCCCCTCGGGCGCTTTTGCTAGGACAAGGCCCGTCTTGGATTGTACGCTCCCACCCCCGGCAAGCGGAGTACCCCCGCTGGCGACATTGTACGTCTGCACCTCTAGGCGCAGAGCGCAGGTGATGGAGACCAACGATGCGTTTTGTATGACCCCTTGTGCGGTGATTGTTCTGGTTGGCATACTTCCTCCTACTACCAATTCTGTTTCTGCTGGTGGTTCTATTGGTACTACCTCGACCGGGAACTGGGTTATCATCCCCATGATGTACTGCTGAATCAAGCCCGCGTCGGCCTGCGTGACAACGCCATCACCGTCAACGTCAGCCCGTGTCAGCACATCCACCGTCATGCCACACTGGTCAAGCACTTCCTGCTCGGTGAGCGGGCCGTGCCATATGCCGGGTTGCTCGTCGTACTGGACTATGTACTTCCAGCCTGACATATCCTGGCTGTCAGCGCGTACCCACATACCGTAGCCTGCGAGATACGTGACAGTCCAGCGTTTGGTGCCGGCTGCTACTGGCGGATAGAGCGCGTTGAAGTCGGCGATGGCCTGAGCCTTGAGCACGTCGCCCATGTCAATGGAATTGTCACCATTTACGTCGCCATAATACATGCTGCCCCCTTCTCCGCGTGCGGCCTCACTGCTTCCTCACCCTCTCACCCTCAGACAATCGTTATGTTGAAGTCCAGCCCTCCCCCAGGTGGCGGCGGAGGCGGTGGAGGGGGAGTTGGTTTCTGGCTTGCGAGAGCAACGAGGCCCAGCACTGCCGCCCCTGCCAGGAGCAGACCTGCCCCCTTGCGCTTGGATTGACCCCTCTTCTTGGCCATGTGGCCCCCTTTCTGAATCCTATTGTACGGCTTGGAGATTAGCTAGGCTGTGCATTTAGGCTGTGCATTCCTGCAAGAACCCCTCGCGCAGGGTGATGTCAGAAGTGGTGGCCCCACCTGCGCCCGTGCTTATCTCGTACTCCTGGAAGTATTGGGCGGCGGTGGGTACGCCAGCAGCCGTGGCATGGGTGGCAACCAGTGCCCCGTCCACATAGAACTCAACCTGCACAGCACCCACCACTATGACCTCAAGGATGTGATGCACCCCCGTGCTGGGAGTAGCTAGAGCACTCACTTGTCCTACGCCGCCACCGTTGCTGGAGCTGGCGTTGAAGGCCGCCCCTGTCCAGATGAACCCTGCATGGTGCTCAGCAGCGGCAGGAACCGCAACTCCCAAGACCCCTCGCACTCCGAAGAACATGGAGGTGGTGGCCCTGAAGTTCGCAACGCTGACTGGCATGACGTACCTGATGCCCCTCGCTGGAGTCCAAGTGGAGGCCAAAGAACCCGCAGCGTCTGCAGCCTGCTCAGTTCCAGCGGCATCCGCAGCGTTGTCGTTTATACGCAGTCTGGTCTGTCCTGTACCCCCTGAAAGGACCGCGCCACCGATTGCCAGTCTGGTAGCGATGTTCTGGTTGGCTATGATCGCCAGCTCCCACAGACGGTGGACTACTCTCAGGGCAGCAGCAGCAGGGCCAAGGGACTCGTCAATGACAACGCCTGCCCCGGTCCTGATTGCGCTCCTGTACTGGGTGCCCCTCAGCCTTATGACGCCCACGGTGGCCGTGACGGTTGCCACGTCAGACTCCCGAATGACAAAGACCCCCGTGCCCGCATTGGATATGACAGCTATGTAGGTGCAGTTGAACATATCCAAGGTCGTGGCGCCCGTAGCCGCGCTCACCAGACTCTGCCCGCCAAAATCGCAGTTCTCAAGGTGGAGGTTGTGGGCGAACGCGCCAGCCGTGTCAATGGGGTCAGAGGTCAACCTGCACCTGAACATCTGAAGGATGCAAGGGGCAGTGGAGAGGTCTATGTCCCCTACGCCCACGGTGGTGTCGTAGATGTCCATGAGACCAGCGGTCATGGCTATGCAGTCCCCCCCGCCCGTGCCGTAGAGGACGCAGCGCCGCATTGTCAGGGCACCCCCGGTTACTCGAACAGCGGGCGCGCCAGCGTTGGTGTTGCCAATGGTGAGGTTAGCAATGGTGCCGCTAACGGCGCAGGCCACTATCGGGTTGGCAGCGTCGGCAGCTATGATTCGGCAGCTATCCGCGTTCAGGCCCACAAGGTGCACGGAGGCAGCTAGGGCCAGGTTGGACTCCGCATACACGCCCGGGTGTATCTGCACTATGTAGGGTGCCCCAACCGCAGGAGCGGGAACATCCGCGGCGGCGGCGGCGATGGCGTGGGCAATCACCATGCCTGCGTAAACCTCGTACTGCTGCTTGCCGCTCTTTTCTATCACGGAGCCGCCCGTGACCGCGTGTGCAGCAGTGGTGGTGATGACGTTGTTGTAACCCCGGAGGTTCCCGGCGCTTACAGAGTAGCCGCCCGCCGAGCCGGACAGGGAGTTTTGTCGCAGCGTCCATGTACCGGCTACGTTCGAGAAGATAATGAACCCAGCAGTGGTGTTCAGGTCCAGCCAGCACTCCAACAGGTGGAATGTGGCTCCTACTGCATCGTTGCGAATCATGTGGATAGCCGGGTTGGCCCCGTCCGTGATGGAGCAGTGGACGTTGTGCAGCCCTATGTCAGAGGCCGCTTGAATCAGGAACACTCTATGGGTAAAGCCGCCCGGGGTCGTGATAGTGAACCGGCACCTCGTAAAGACTATGCCCGTTCGGGCCGTCGGAACGCCGCCCTCTACTACCATGTTTCTAGCTGCAATGGGGGCATTCAGGTCGAATACGATGCCCTCCACCCAGTAGTTAGACGCTCCAAGGGTAAGCACAGTAGCGTCGGCCTGCCTGATGGTCACGGCGCCTATCTGCACAGCTCGCAGGCTCACGAAGGCGCTTCCGGTTATCGCCTCAACGTACACTCCTGAGTTGATGAACACATCGTAGGGGGCAGCCGCAGCGGGGGCCGGGGTATCAGCGGTAGCAGCGGTTATGGCGTGCTGGATGAGCATACCAACGTACACGTCGTACCGCTGGCGTCCGCTCTTCTCAGTAACGCTTCCACCCGTTACAGCATGGGCCGCAGTAGTGGTGATGTTGTTTCCAAAGCCCCGCACGGTTCCCAAAGAGACGGAATAGCCCCCTGCCGTTCCAGAGAGCGCGTTGCCCCTGAGCGTCCACGTCCCGGCCACGTTGGAGAACACCACAAACCCCGCTGTGTCATTCAGGGTAAAGTCGCACTGCTCCACCAGCAGAGTGGCGCCCGCCGTGTCATTGCGAAGTATCTGTATTCCTGGGTTGGCTCCATCGGTGATGGTTCCCCTGCACCTCAGCAGGGTCATGTTGGACGCAGCGGACAGAAGCACCACTCTGCTGGCGAACCCGCCTGGCGTCGTGATGGAGATTATGCAGTCTTCTAGCACACAAGCGGTCACTGCAACTCCACCGTCCACTATCATGTTTCGAGCTGCAGTTGGGAGGTTGAGGTCGAGCGTGAACCCACGGAGCTTGGAGTTAGAGGCAAGGGTGGCTATAGTGGCGTTGGCTTGCCGAATGACTGTCTGCTCAGGCCCATACAAGCTCACCACGTCCACGAAGGGGGCCATAGTGGGGGCCTCCACGTAGATGCCAGGCCCAACAAACACAGTTGTTCTGGTGGCGGCGGACACAGCGCCCATAGCCACGGCGTTGGTGATGCCCGCTTGCATAGTGGAGAACTTCCCAAACGTCTTGCCGACAATGATGCTCCTGCCCAGTTGCTGGGAGCGCCATTTGTTATGCCAGGCACCCGGACTCATGTACCCCAGTGGAGCCTGTGTCGTTGTCATGGTCATCCTCCTCTCGCTACACTACAGTGTACTACAGTGTCGCAAGTATCAAGGTCTTTTAGGTCTTTCACAGGTTTTTCAGCGGTGACCTAATGGCGGCTCTTTTGTGGTTTACGAGACCCCCGTGACAGCGCTACCATAGCTAGAGTCAGACCCCCCAAGATGATTAGTGGAGACCATGATGTGCCGGGGGGAGGCTGTATCAGCTCCACCGGGAACTGAGTTATCATCCCCATGATGTATTGCTGGATGAGCTGGACGTCGGCTCCAGTCACCTGACCGTCCCCGTTCACATCGGCACGCCTTTTCTGGTCAGCCGTTGGAGTCTGGATCCCCAAGGCAAACCCCTCGGCCAAGAGAGCATCGCCCATGTCCACCACACCGTCGGCATTTATGTCTCCGTAATAAACTGTCATGGCTACACCTCTATGTGATGTCTGATTTGTTGGCCGTCAGGCCATTTAGCTCGAATATCCAGGACAGGAGCTTCCTCCCGTACAGAACTCCGCAGACGGTGATTGCTGCTACTATGCCGATTAGGGCGCCGTAGTCTATCCAGACGCCCAGCCCGTCGAACCAGGCGTAGACGAAGTAGCCCACGGTGAGCATCCCAAAGATGGCGCAGGTGTCGAGCTCCCACTTGGAGTATCTGGCCTGCCATGCTGACAAAGCCCACAGGATGCCAAATAGGAGGGCTTGGAACAGACCACCAGCAATTCGGGTGAGGAAATCCTGCAATGGCGTGCCGGGGTACTGGTAGTACATGCCGCCGGCCCAGGTGAAGATGACGTAGCCTTGCGTGCCGGACAGCGTGTTGCCAACAAGCTGGTGGGCCGCTTCGTGGAACGGCACGGCCAGGATGGCGAGCACCACGAGCATCACCATCATAGGGATGACTTTGGCCAAGAACCGCGCGCCGCTGGGCTTCATCGTTGTACTTCCTCTACTGCCCATGTCGGTCTCCTAGATGCTCACTGGCAGGTTGAACCTGTCCCGCAGCCAGCGGGAGTACGCCTTGACCTGGGCAGCAGTGAGCGCGCCTTCAATCAGGGCAGAATAGATGGGCTTGTTGATGTCAAAGTTTCCAGCGCCTGCTTCCGAACCAAAGTATGCAGTCGCAGCGGCATGGGAAGTAGCCCCGCCGCCAGCCGCTGTGTTCACTAGCGCGCCGTTGACATAGAAAGCCTGAGCACCAGCCACTGTTACCGTACCAACCAGTATCAGGTAATCGTCTATCACAGAGGAGGTTATGTAGTCAATATCACTTACGCCCCCGCCCACGACAGCGCGCCACTTGATTATTGTCGTGGGGGTGTTGAGAAGCACGAGGTAGTTGTTACCGTCAATGCGTAGTTGCAATAGAAACCCATTCGCCACGGCAGCGGCAAACGTGGTTTTGGCCTTTATCACCAGCACGAGTGTTATGTCTCCACCGATGTCAACTCCACTGGAACTGTCGCCGTGGTCGTTTATCCCATCCAGGCTCAGGACTGGCTGCTGCACCTGTCCGTACTGCCAGGCGCAGGCCGTGTCCAGCGTACCGTTGCCACCAGCACTGCCTCGGTCTGTGGCCGTTACGCCTCGACCCTCGTCCATCAAGTACATATACTGGACCTTGGCTGTAGGCGGCGGGGCGCCCTTACTCAGGTCACTCTCCTCGGCTGCGGTTAGGGCCGTCGCCGCCGTAGCGCCAACGCCGATGACCACCCAGGAGATGGTGCCTACGACGCCGTCTGTCCCACCGTCAGAGGAAGAACCAATTACCATGTCGCCGCCGTTGGGAGTGGCTACAGGAGTGGCTACCGTGTCCGTATCCTCAACCGTCCCATTAACCAATAGCCTTTGTGTGGGTGTGTTCGTAAGGCTCACAGTCACGGTGTACCAAGTGCCCGCTGTCCAGGATACCGTTGTAGAGGTAAGTGTAAACTCAACACCACCCGCCGCGTTACCTTGTATCCAGTAGAGTTTGCCATCGGCATTCTCCAGATAGACACGCAGGTAATCGTCGGCAGCCAGTAGCTTCTGGAAGAGGTAGAAGTCCGCCGCTGCTCCAGCCGCAAACGTCTGGTCGAGCTTAAACCTGATGGTGATGTGGAAGGCTTGCTGGGCGTTCTGGCCCGCAGCCGCAGTGACCACGATGTTGCTGGTAGCAGCGCCTGTGAAGTGCACGCCGTCGGCTGTGGTGCCCTTCTGCGCCCCTGTGGCGGTCAATGGATGACCGCCGCCACAGCCCGTCGGCACGAAGAGGCCACGAGTCCCCGAGAACTCCCAGCGTTCTCTGAACGTGATTGGGAGGGGCGTCTTCATAGCGTTACCTCTGGGGGCCATACCGTCAGGCCAGGCTTGCCGTACTTGAACTTGAGCGCCTTGATTCCGTTAAGCGCCGCCTGCTTCTGCGCTTGCCAGTTATCCACAGCCTTTTGTAGGCTCGCCAGCTCACCATCGCACTGAGCGATGGCGGCCTGCTGTGCGTCTATCAGCGCCTGAATCTCGATAGGTAAGGGCTGAACCTTTGCGCTCACCATGTTCGTCTCCTATCCTTCGTAAGTGACCGTGGCCTCGAAGGTGAGGGCCGAATCGTTGCCAGCGGAAGCTATCCGCAACTCGCCCTGCAACCCCTCTGGCAAGTCCTCCACCTCGTAGTCCTCCACGACGGCAGCAGCAGGAGCGTGCTGCGCCCCCAAGGATGGAACCGTCTGCTGGGTGAAGGTCACGAGGTCGCCGTAGCGAGTCCCATACCAGCCTGGTGTGATTCCAGCGCCAGCCACAGCCCCGCTTATGAACACCTTTGCCCTGATGTTCCGCATGGCTCCGCCAAGTGCATCCAGGGCGCAGATGGTGGCGCTGCCTGCATTAGACAGGTTGCCCGTAAAGGTGGACTGTAGCAGAACGGGTTGGCCGTTTACCGCCTGCTGGACAAGGTCCAGGCTGGTCAGCAGCCCCTTGAGGTACGCCAGCGCGGAGGCCACAACTCCAACTGCCGTTACCGCAGCATCATCCCTGGTGCCTAATGCGCTCTGTCCTGATTTCTGTGTAGTCATGTTCTCCCCTACACCAAGAACTTATGGGCTACGCCGGTGCCGCGCCAGTGGACTATCACATCACAGACGCGGGCCACACCAGCGGCGCCACCTGCAATACTCCTACCCGGGGGAGTCGTCACGCCACCACACTGTTAAACACGCCGACACTTCTCCAAAGCAGCACAACAGTCAGAGTATATCCAAAGCCCGTCGCTCCGCCATAAATGGTCACTTGCAGATTGCGTGTTTTGTCCAACCAGCAGAGGCCCTGCCAGGCTAACTGCGCTTCTGCTGCCAGGTTGGCGACAGCTCCCTGGGCTTGCGATATGAGCACCTGAGGAGTGGAGTCGTCCGTCTGTACTGATATAGCCGTAAGGGCGCCGCCAGCGGCAGCATTGGGGCATTTGATTATCAGCCCCTCCAGGACAGCACTCTGGTTTGTCGTGTAGAGGTTATAGCTGGCAGCACCCTGATTCAGGCTAAACCAGGTTCTATAGCGGTGCTGTTGGTTCGTGTAATCTTGGACAAGGGCACCATTGGAGTTGTCTATTACCGTCACATCGCCATAGATGCTGATAGTGCCCCCAGTGCAAGATGCTTCTATGGTCAGTACGAGCCCGTCGCCAGTGATCACGTTGAGGCCGCCTACAATGTCCCGTAGGTTGAGTATGCCCGAAGCGCGTATGATGTCGAGCGGCTGGGCTCCAGTTGCTGATAGAATGGCGTTTATGAAGTCGCAGTCGGTGCCCCAAAAACCTTGGGCTCCGACCGTGATATTGCCCCCACAGACGCACCGTATCAGGCGCAATTCTGGATTGCCAGTAACGTTGTACAGATGGCATTCCTCTGTCCACACGGGGTCCGTGCCACCCGCTTGTCCGGTCAACCAAAGACCCTTGTACATTTGATAGCCAGGATTGTTAGCAGGCGCAAAATCCAGTCTATCTACATCCCATGCACCTCCAGCACCTAGACCGCCGCGTCCTATGTACTGCGGTATGAAACCGAATGGCGTGTTATCTGGAGCCAGAAGTCCGCTCCGGTCATGCACGTATATTTTGACTAGGCGGCGCGCAAGCATAATGGTTACCGCGTCGGCCATGTTGTCTACAGGACGCCCTGGTGTTCCAATAGGCCAAGCGGTGCCAGCAACGCCGTTGTCGGAGTCAACGTACACTCCATCGGGGAGGAGGCGTACCTGCTTCAGCCGATTGACACTATCAATTCCACTTGTCATACTGCGCTCCTATACTCCAAAGCGGGACCGCTTGACCGCGAAGATTTGTGCCATCTCAACAGCACTCAGGGCACGGGGCCAGATGCGCGGACGGGCCATAAAGCCAACATAGAAGTTGGCCAGAGCCTCTTGACAGCCAACATATAGCAACCTGCCGCCCGCGACGCTTACGGGGTTGGCCAGGCCGCCGTTTAAAAGCGTGGGTATCGCTGCGCCGTTGCGGTAGAATTGTCCCGCGATGCCGTCCCGCGTGACGCCGATGAGCTGCCAAATATTAGGAATAAGTCCACTAACGGCAGCTATCTCATCATGGGAGCCTGCCTGATTGGTTCTGAGCGATATATTAGTCCCAAACAAGAACCACTGCCAGCCGTCAACGTCAACGCGGCCCTGGTCAAGGAGTAGCTGGGCGCCACCTGCCCCTGCGTTGTAGACCCAGGCCAGCATCGTCCAGTCCTCAAAGGTGAAGTTGAGGTCTATGCTACTAGCAGCCGGGCAAGAGAGGCGGTCGCCTGCGCCGTCAAACGACAGGTAGGGCTGCCCGCTGCCCATAGCCAGCCATGTGGGAGGCCCCGTCAACGTCATCCGGTGCGGGGCCTTGCTCGTATCATAGGTAACGAGACCCGTGTACTCGGTGAACGGCAGCCGGAGCAGGCACCCCGCATTGTAGCCTATCTTGTCGGTGCTAATTGTCATTGCGCACCCTATTCCTCCGCCAATCTCTGCCACTGGTAGTTCTTAACGGCACCCGCTGTTTGCTCAAGCGTGACGCGCACCCCAAACCTATTGGGCTGCATCTCGACGCAGATGGCCTTGACGCCATCCAGCAG
>Ga0180732_1000103_pt1 | contig 87133 bp, 121 predicted proteins | sample KR11_01MetaG_FD_148674 | JGI IMG/M metagenome (GOLD analysis project Ga0180732, IMG submission 148674) | Groundwater microbial communities from the Olkiluoto Island deep subsurface site, Finland - KR11_0.1 MetaG | ecosystem: Environmental > Aquatic > Deep subsurface > Groundwater | place... | reverse complement strand
TTCTTTCTCATATCTGTTTAACTTCATAAATGTTTTCCGTTATAAAGCAATTATTCATTTGTATATTTATAAATCTCGCAAATTAAACAAATAGACTAACGATTAAATTTTTATAAACCCACCAAATTCTACTTCTCAATAGCGTGAGTAAACGCTGAACAAGTTCAAGTGAGAACTATGAATATAAATCCAGACTCATTTATACACGATACATTAGAATTCGTATCTAAACTTATTCATGATAATATTCATGATCCTGAAGTTCCGACACAGAAAATAAGAGTTGTTCCAAGCTTCCCGACAGAAGTGAAGATACCTTTAGTATTTTGCCGAGAACATTGTATGATCTTGGTAAAAGTTCAAGTTCTTTAGAATTTAATTTATCCTTTAGATTTTCTCGTAATTTAAGATAAAGCGACATAATACAATACTATAATTGAGAATATTAAATAGTAATTTAAACGTTTGCTCTTTTACCTATTTTTTAAAAATGAATAAAAATAAAAGGGGAGGGATCTAAAAGTATATGAGTCTGTTTTTTTTTATACGTATTTGATTGATCCAGACTTCCATATTGCTTCGATTGCAAAAATGACAACTGCTGGTGCTACTAATACTGCGATGTTTCCTACGATTGGTGCCAAATAGCTACCGACGTACATAACATCTTTTAGTGCTGCGCCTGCTGATCCTACGACCATCAAAGCTATTGCAGCCAACATGAACATTTGTTTGTCGTCATTACTGACTGATCCCATTCCAAATGCGCCAAGTAACCCAATTACAAATCCAAGTATTAATAATATTGTTCCGCTTGGAATTGCAGTTACCCATGGTCCTATAATTGCTACTATTATACCTAGCAAAAATAGGTACCCGCTTATTTTTACCCATTGATTTGTTGTTTTTGCCATATTTTTTTCACCCTTTAGGACGTTTGTCCTTTAGGAGCATGATACTGTAATGTGTAATTGGTGAGCAGGAAGCATTTCCATTCTATTTCAAGATTCCTGTCAAAACAAATATTGCACCAATTAAGGTTATGATTAATCCAATTACACTGAATAGTGTTGCACCCCATCCTAATGCAGATAGCGTCATTCCATCAATTCCTAGTTTAAATGCAGCGGCGAGCAAATATACCGCTCCGCCTGCTCCCATCCATAGGAAACCTCTGTCAGCTTTATTTCTAATTTTTCCGTATTCTGCTAATATTGGAGTTAGCAACAATGCTATTCCCAACCAAATTAAGGTTAATTCAAACATTGGTTTTCACCTTTTAATGACTTGTGTAAAAGAGCTTTTAAACATGACTTCGACAATCTATTACTCTTACTCCAGAATAGAAATCTTTATATATTATTATTTTTCTTATATAACACCGTTATAGATATAATTTATAATCAAGAATATAATTTGCATGATTTTTTATAAAATTGTATAAAATTTGACATCTGTATAGTAATAATTATGGTAGCGGGAGTTCGATTTGAACGAACGACCCCTGGGTTTCTCAGCAATTGTATAACAATTTTTGGAAAACCTATGAGCCCAGTGAGCACACTGGAACAAGGACCCAATGATCATAAGCCTTTTTAAATTTTTCATATTCCTTGCTCTTTACTACAGGTTTAAATTCTTCAAAAAGATTTACAACTTTCTGTATATCTTTCTTGGATCTAACTTGTAATCTAAAACAAGGCTTTCTTCTTTTGATTACGTCTTTAACACGAACAACTCTTAAAATTGGTGAATCCAACTCTAATGTTTCTTTGATAGATTCCAATATTTCCCTATCTGTATTAAAGACGAGTAATTGTGGCCTTATTCTTCCATCTGGATATTTTGTTATGTTAATAGTTCCTTCACCATCGATGAAACCAATAATATAGTTTTTATCCAGCTTCATGTTCCTCATTTCTCCAGGCTGCTCCATCCCGCTATAATAAACATTTATACTTTAGAACCTTAAATAGTTTATCTTAGGAATGATTTTATGACAATGATACTTGATAATAGTGAGAATACTGCAAAATGTGTAGGACTGTGGTTAGCAGAAGGTGATAGTAAAACAAAATACGAAATTACGTTTACTAATAATTGTTGGGATACAATAGAACTTTTTCACGAAACTATGAAAAATATATTCAAAGAAATCTGTCCACGTATCTATGTTTACTTTCCTAGTAAAGAAAATATAACCGATTACAATTATGAAAATATTAGATTTAGATATTACATCGATGAAAGAGCAAATAAGCCGTATTATATATACCGAATAGGAAATGTTAATTTTACTAAGAACTGGCACAATATTATCAATGATACAAAAACAAAGAAAGAACTCTATAAATATATTTTGCAAGGATTTTTCGCAGGAGAAGGAAATATAAAAACTGGTTCACATTCTAACAGAACAGTAAGAATATCACAAGGAACTAGAAATATGTATGTGGAAAATATTCTTAATTATTTTAATATAAAATATAATTATTCAAACACAGAACGCTCCTATGTAATAACTGGAAGGAAAAACTGGGAGATATTGAATAGTTTGGATTTATCTATACTGAATAAAGAAAAAAACATCAAATTTAATGACACTTTTCTAAGCTATAAGCAATGGCATTACCCAAAGAATCATATAAAAAATGAAATCATAAAAATTCTCGATACGCCTAAAACAAGCAAAGAATTAGCTCATTTATTCAAAAGAGGTCAGCCTAGAATACAGACAATTTTAACTAAGTTGAAAAGAAACAAATTAATAATAAACTTTAGAATTGGTAGCAATAATTATTGGATTAAAACAGATAAAAATATAATACTTATATCTAAAAGAAAATTACAAATACTTGAATTATTAGAAATCCCCCATAAGATTTCAGATATATCAAAACAATTGAGTATTTGTTGGAAGGCCACATCTAGAAGATTAAATGAACTCAAACGATTGGGTTTGGTGGAAAACAAAGGATATTTATGGTATAAATTACAAACTAAAAAAGAGGTGATGACACTGTGAGTACAATTTTAGGCATCGACGAAGCTGGGAGTTAAATGCGAGTTATTGCTCCTTTTACCCAATAGGCTCCGTCATTGGTCCATTAGTTGTTGCTGGGCTATTAATTGATCAGAAAGATGAAAAAAAATTAAAAGAACTCGGTGTTAAAGATTCTAAATTACTTACTCCGAAACAAAGAGAGATAATTTACGCCGAAATAAAGAAAATTGCAAAAGATTATGTTACAATTCATATTTCTGCCAAAGAAATTGATGACCAACGAAAAAGAATTAATTTGAATAGAATAGAGGCTGAAAAAATGGCACAGATAATCAAAACTCTTAATCCTGCTATTGCTTATGTTGATGCCCCGCAAGTTTCTACTGAAAAATTCAAGAAAATTTTAATGGGACTTGTTAAAAATAAGACAAAAATAGTTTCAGAAAATCATGCTGATAAAAATCATCTAGTCTGTGGTGGCGCATCGATAATTGCCAAAGTTCAGAGAGATGAAGCAATTAAAAAAATAAAAGATAAAGTTGGTGTTGATTTCGGTGTAGGTTATCCTCATGATGAACGAACTAGAGAGTTTGTTAGAAATTCATTAAAAAGTAAAAAACATTTAGAATATATAAGACATTCATGGATAACAGTAGATGATTTAATACAAGAAAATGAACAAAAGAAATTAAAAACGTTTTTAAGTAACCACAGTAATAATAAATAAGGTGAATTTAATGAATAAAGAAAAAAAATCAATGTTAGGGTATATCATATGCGGAATATTGGCAGGAGTTTCAAGCTATTACATAAACAATATAATAGCCTCTTTTGTTGTAATGATAGTCGTATTATATGTTGGACACATTGCACTAAAGAAACTTTTCAAAATACATGAAAAATTCAAATGGTTCCTGTCAAATGGTGGATGGATATATGTATTCATATGGTTTATCTCGTGGACAATATTGCTTAACGTGATATAGATGGTTGATGACATTGGTCAGTGGAAAAGAACACATTATTCTAAAGATGTAACTTCAGGTCTAGATGGAAAAAAAGTAATAGTAATGGGTTGGGCCCGAGCTCTACGTGGTGGAGGCGCTTTGAAATTTATTCAGTTGTCTGACCGTGAAGGTTTCGTACAAATTACGGCTAAAAAAGGAATAGTTTCTGATAATATAATCACAAAAATAGAATCTCTGAATAGAGAAGATGTTCTAGCTGTAGAAGGAACTGTTAAAGCTGCAAAAGAAGCACCAAACGGATTTGAAATAATTCCTATTGATATACGTGTTTTGAGCAAAGCTGAAACACCACTACCGTTAGAAATTGTTACTAAGAAAACAGATGCTGAAATTTCTACACGATTCGATTCAAGATTTATAGACCTTAGAAAACCTGAAATTATGGCAATATTTAACATAAAAGATGCTGTTACAACAGCTACAAGAAATTTCTTAGAAAATGATGGATTTGTTGAAATTCATACTCCTAAAATAATTGCTGAAGCAAGTGAAGGTGGCGCAGAAGTATTTAAAATAAAATATTTTGATAGAGAAGCTTACTTAGCGCAAAGTCCACAATTTTATAAACAAACAATGATGGCAGCCGGATTTGATCGAGTTTATGAAATAGGTTCCGCTTTTCGTGCAGAAAAATCACATACAACGCGCCATGTGGCAGAAATTTTAATGTTGGATATGGAAATGTCTTTTATCAATTCAGTAGAAGATGTCATGAATGTGGTTGAAAAATTAATGTTTGAAATTTGTACTTTCGTAAATAAAAATGAAGAAAAATCATTAAAAATACTTAATAAAAAAATAGAAATTCCAAAAATGCCTTTTCCAAGAATCACATTAGATGAAGCTAAAAAACTATTAGAAAAGAAAGGTTTAAGCTACAAACAGCCAAATGAAGAAATAAATTTTGCTGGTGAAAAAGCATTATGTGAAATTATTAAAGAAAAATATGGACATGAATTTGTATTTTTAACAGAATTCCCATGGTCAGAAGCAAAATTCTATCATAAACAAAACATTACAAACCCTAAAGTAGCTGAACGATGCGACTTATTGTATAACGGTGTAGAGATAGCAACAATAACTCAGCGAGAGCACCGATATGATATCCTTTTAAAACAAGTTAAGAAAGATAAAGTAAATCCTGAAAAAATAAAATTTTATTTAGATGCGTTTAGATATGGAATGCCTCCTCATGGTGGAGCGGGAATAGGAATAGATAGAATTGTACAACAATTATTAGCATTATCCTCAGTTCAGGAAGCTGTGTTATTCCCAAGAACATCTGAGAGGATTACACCTTAGGTGCAATTAATGAGACCGATTATAATTGGTTCTGGTATGGGCGGTTTATGTACAGGACTTATTCTGAAAAAGAATGGAATTAATCCAATTATTTTTGAAAAAAGTAATCATTATGGTGGTTCATTTTCATCATATAAAGTTGGAAAATATCAAGTTGATACTGGTGCACACATGTTAACTCGTGGTAAATCTGGCGAACTACCAGTTCTAATGAAAACATATATTGATCCTAAAATATTTGAAAAGAAATTTGTTGCACAAAAACATTTTAAATTTTTTATTCATGATAAAGGTGCAGTACTACCAATGAACTTATCATCACTTTTAAAATTTGATTTATTACCGATGAAAGATAGAATATCTTTTTTTAAAATGTTCATAGACTTTCTTAAACTAGGTAGAGCAGGAACTGAAAAATATCCAGATATGATATCATATGATTATGTAAAAAAATATATAACATCTCGTGATTTACTAATTTTATTAAATGCATTTTCATGGATGAGTACTGGGTGCTCAATAAAAGAAGGTGCACTTTCTCGTTTTGTTGATACTTTTGTAAGAAATAAAAAAATAAGTGGGAAATATATTCTAAAACATATCACTCCAAAATCCAATGCATCTGAAGGAGATTGGTATCCGTTAGGTGGATTAAAGAAAGTTCCAGAATATTTTATAAAAGAAAAATTAGATGTGCGATTAAGAAAAAAAGTTGATAAAATAGTTGTTAAAAATAATAAAGTTGTTGGTGTAAAAATTAAAGGGAAAATAATTAAAACTGATATGGTAATTTATGATGGTTTAGTAAAGAATCTTAACAAAATATTAATTGGCGGAAAATACACTGGAAAAATACCTAAAATTGATGAATATTCTTCAGTAACAATATGGTTAGGATTTAAGAAAAAAATAACTAATTGGAATAGAGAGTCGCAAGTTTATTGTGATCCAAATTTAGAATCTCCTCACTGGGGAGTATTTTTTACTGATTTCGATCCGTCTCTAGCGCCAGTAGGCCATCAACTATTTGGAATAAGCGCAATAACGCACACAAATCAAAAGAAACTAATATTGAAAATGGAAAAAACAATAGATAAAATGATTCCTGGTTATAAAAAATATGTCGACATGAAACACGTTCAAGTCTATCGTGCTGAGAAAACTCTACAAAAAGCATACAATTCTATGTGGCATCTTCCTGAGCAAAAAACAAATATAGAAGGATTGTACATAGTTGGAACAGATACTAAAGCTTTTGGTTCTGGTGGAACAATGTGCGCTGACTCTGCAATAAGATGCTGGCACCACATTCGAAAAGATTATAAAGTTTAAATTGGTATTGGTTTTATGGTATGGTCTATTGATAATGAAAAATGTTTAAGATGCGGTACTTGCGTATCCGTGTGCCCAATTATAGCTTTAGATCTTAAAGAACGCGGTATCATATGCGATAAAACTAAATGTACTCTATGTAATAACTGTTCTAAAGCCTGTCCGGTTAAAGCAATAAAGGTGGAAAAATAATGTTAAAAAATGAATATGATATTGTTGTAGTTGGTGCAGGCCCTGGTGGTTCTATAACTGCAATGCATCTAGCAAAAAAAGGTTTTAAGGTAGCACTACTTGAAAAAAGACAAGAAATTGGCGCACCTAAAAGATGTGGTGAAGGTCTGCCATTAACAGCTGATGAAATAATTAAACTTGGAGTTCCTGATTTTTGTAAGAGACAAGATATAAATGGCGCTATTGTAGCTGCGCCTAATGGAAAAACTATAACAGTAAATATGGGAAAACTTGCTGGACATGTTGTTGAAAGAAAAGATTTAGATAAATGGTTAGCATTTGAGGCTGCTCGAGCTGGAGCATATGTACAAGCTAAAACTGAAGCTATAGATGTAATAAAAGAAAACGATTATATTACTGGTGTTAGAGTAAGTTATGAAAATGAAGAACATGATATAAAATGCAAAATTCTTGTAGCTGCCGATGGTATTGAATCAGTTATATCTAGAAAAGCAGGATTGAATACTACAAATCAATTATTAGATGTCGAATCTGGTTTCCAATTTGAAATGGCAAATGTTAAAATTGATGATCCTATGAAATTACAATTATTTTTTGGGAAAGATATTGCTCCTCGTGGTTATATCTGGATATTTCCGAAAGGAAAAGATATTGCTAATGTTGGAATAGGAATAGCACCTTCTTCAGAATCAGCTAGATATTATCTTGAAAAATGGATAGAATCAAAACCAGAAATATTTGGAAATGCGAGCATAATTGAAGTTAATGCGGGTGGAATACCGGTAGGTGGGCTTCTTGAAAATATGGTTCTAAATGGTTTTGCTACAGTTGGAGATGCTGCACACCAAGTCAATGCAATACATGGTGGTGGTCTACACGAATCAACTACTGCGGGAAGAATATTAGCTGGTGTTATTGAACGATGTATCAAGAAAAATGATGTTTCTCAAGAAGCTTTATCTGAATATAATAAATTGTGGTGGGAAGAGAGAGGGAATAGATTACAGAAAGTTCAAAAACTTAGAGAATTATTTGATAAATTAAATGATGCAGATATGAATACGATTGCTGGAAGTGTGAATGGGGACGATCTTCTAAATTTAGCAAGAGGTTCTAAGGCTATTGGTTTAGGAAAATTATTATTAAGAAATCCTAGACTATTAGGACTAATGAAACATTTCTTATAAGATATATATCTTTAAATATGATAAATATGAATAATATGATTAGTATGAATAACAAAAAATGCTTTGGTTCTACTAAAGTAGGTTCTCGTGGACAGATTGTAATACCACAGGAAATAAGAGAAAAATTTAATATTAAAGAGGGTGAAATTCTTTTTGTTATTGAAAATGATAATGGTATTGAAATTGTTAAAGCAGAAGTAATTGAAAAGGCTCTAAATAAGTGATAATTATGGTAAGAATAGATAAAATCGAAATGCAGGGATTCAAATCATTTGCAAAGAAAACACTATTGACATTTCCTAGCAATTTCTCATGCGTATGTGGTCCGAATGGATCTGGTAAATCCAATGTATTAGATGCAATGTGTTTTGTACTTGGTAGAACATCTGCTAAATCTTTACGAGCAGATAAAATGCATGAAGTTGTTTTTAATGGTGGTCAGAATAAACAAGCTGCAGACTTTGCTAAAGTAAAATTACATTTTGATAATTCTGATAAAGGCTTTCCTATAGAAGATGATAGTGTAACAATATCTAGAAAAGTAAACACTAAAGGAATTTCTATCTATAAATTAAATGGTAAAACTGTAACAAGAGAAACAATAATGGAAATTCTAAGAAGTGTACATATCTATCCAGATGGAGATAATATAATTCTTCAGGGTCAAGTTTCTGATATAATAGAAAGTTCTCCTCGCGAAAGAAGAGAAAAAATTGATCGTATTGCAGGTATAAGTGAATTTGAACAAAAAAGAAATAAAGCACAGAACGAATTAGGAATCGTAGAAGCAAGATTAACCAGAAATGTTGCTATTCTTGGTGAAAAAGAAACTAATTTAAAAAGACTTGAAATAGAAAGAAGGTCAGCAAAAGAATATAAAAATATTACAGAAGAACTTGAAAAGATTAAAGCATCTATTGTTAAAATAAATTTAAAAGAAGCAGAAGACGGCATTAGAAAAATGGAAGAAAGATTAAAAGAAGTCAGTGATAAAAAATCAGAAAAAGAACTCCAAAAACTTGATTCAGAAATTGAAAAACTTGAAAATGAAAAATCTAGTGCTACAAAATCTGTATTTGAAAGAAAGGATATTGATATAATTAAAAGAATAGAAGCACTCAAAACTGAAATAAATACGAAAGCTCAAAGAGCATTAAGTAATAAATATGAAATACAACGAATTGATGAACTTATTAAAAATTTAGAATTTATACAAGGCGATTCTGAAAATAGAGTTGCTAGCAGTATTTTAAAACTTAACCGAACTGGCGTGTATGGAACAATATCAAAACTATCATCTGTACCAAGAGAATATCAAATTGCAATAGAGGTAACGGCTGGTGGACACCTTAATGATATAATTACTCGAGATAAAGAGATAGCAATTGATTGTGTAAAATATCTTAAAGAAAATAAAATTGGCCGTACAACATTCTTACCATTAGATAAAATACAACCTAGAGATGATAGAAATTCTAGAAAACTTTTAAAAGAAGATGGTGTAGTAGGTATTGCCATAGATTTAATAAAATTTGATGAAAAATATGATAATGCATTTTCGTTTATATTCGGAGATACTATCATTGTAAAAACAATTAATGACGCTAAAAGAATTGGGATAGGAAGTGCTAGATTCGTAACACTTGATGGTGATTTAATTGAAAAATCTGGTGCAATAATTGGTGGTTTCTATAAATCTAATAAGAGAGTTTTCTCTGGTTCTGATATTTCAACTCATAATAAAAAGAAAGAAGAGTTGAAAGCTGAAATTATAGGAATAGAATTTGAAATGAAAGCGTTAGATACCGAACTTAAAATATACGAAGCTAAAGAAGCGAGTGAAAGCAGTGAAGTAAAGGATAAAAGAAATGAAACACTAGAAATCGAAATAAAACTTTCTGACATAAGACAAAAAAGAAGATTCTTATTTGAAGCTAAAGTAAACGCAGATGTTGAAATTGGAAACATTAGAACAAATCGTGCAAGACTTGAAGCTGCTTTAGAAAATATACAAAGAGATTTTGAAACACATAAAAATACACAAACTTATGATATGAAACCAGAAGTTCTTGAAAGCAAACAAATTGAACTTAGTAGAAAACTTGGCCAGCTTGGACCAGTAAATCAAAAAGCTCTCGCCGATTATGATGAACAAAAATTAATATATGATGATTTAAGACAAAAAGTGGACAAACTTACTGAAGAAAGAAATAGAGTAATATCAATGATTGCCGAAGTAGAAGGTAGAAGAAAGGAATGTTTCATGAAAACATTTAACGCCATTGCTGGGCATTTCAAAACGGTTTATAGTGATATGACTCACGGTATTGGTATCTTAAAATTAGAAGATGAAACTGATATTGAATCTGGATTATTAATAGAAGCAAGCCCACCTGGGAAAAAACTAACTAATATTGATAGTCTTTCTGGTGGCGAAAAGACAGTTACTGCACTTGCTTTCTTATTCGCTGTTCAACAATTTAGCCCAGCACCATTTTATGTTTTAGATGAAATCGATGCAGCTTTAGACAAACCTAACACTAAAAAAATTACTGAACTAATTAAGAAATATTCTAGCAAAGCTGAATTCATAGTTATATCTCACAACGATGTTACAATACAGGCAGCAGATATTGTATACGGTGTATCTATGGATAATGGAGAATCAAATCTAATTGCAATTAGAATGCCAGGTGCTTAAATGTTAACTGACCAACAACTAATCGATTTAATGATATATGAGCCATCATGGGAAGATGTTATTGAAAAAATAATAAAAGATGAAGGAATGGATCCATGGAATATTGACATAATCAGGCTTGCCAACATATATGTACATTATTTAGAAAAAATACAAACAATGGATCTTAGAATACCGGCAAGATTCATACTTATTGCTGCAGTATTATTGAGACTAAAATCTGATATATTCGAAGTAAAGGGAACCAGAAATTACATAGCTGAGTCTGATGTTAAAGAAGAAGAACTATTACGAATACTTGCTAATATTCCGCCATTACAACCACCACTCAAAAGAGTACCAGTTGGAAATGTTTCAATGGAAGAACTACTTAGAGCTTTAGGAAAAGCTTTTGAAGTAAAGGAACGGCGTGTAGAAAGAAAAAGAAAAATACATGAAATGGTACACAGAGCTCTGCCAGAACACGAAGAAGATATTACTAAAAGAATAGACGATCTGCTAGCTGAAATAAACGGCGCGCTCGCGCAGATTGATAATATAGAATTTTCAAGACTTGTTAAACACTGGGAACGAAAAGAAATTGTAAAATCGCTAATGCCACTATTACATTTAGCAACTGAAGGAAAAATTAATATTCATCAACATGAACTATTTAAAGAAATAACTATTGAGGTTAAGAAATGAGAGAAGAAACAAAAATCGAACGATTAAGACCGCAAATTGAAGCTGCTTTGTTCATGACAAACGATGTTGTAACAATAGCACATTTATCTAAAATGTTCGGCGCAAATCCTGAAATAATTCAAAAAACTGTATTTGAACTTAAATTAGAATATAATAAACCAGAACACGGTGTTCAAGTGTTTGAAGCTGGTACTGGATTTCAGATGAAAGTAAAACCAGAATATAGCCAGAAGGTTCGTCCATTAACTCCTTACAAAGATCTTAGTCGTGGACTGTTAAAAGTTTTAGCAATGGTTGCATACCAACAACCTATAACACAATCTAATATTGTAAAAGTGATAGGAAATAGAGCTTATACTTATGTAAAAAAATTAGAACAGAAAGGATTAATTAAAACTGAGAAAAAAAGTAGAACTAAAACATTAATAGCAACAAAAGAACTTGCTAATTATTTTGGTTTAGAAAGTACTGAAGATTTTAAGAAATATGGCAAAGAGATGATGGGTAATGAAAAGAAAGATTAAAGCTGTTTTATTTGATATAGACGGTTCTCTTATTGATTCACAATTAGCACTTTATTATCTTTTTAAAGATTCATTAATAGTGTTTGAAGAAAAACAAAAATCAAAAAATGAAATAATAAAACAAATGGGCTCAACAACTATAATGTGGATAAAAAATCTGGTTCCGAACATATCTAAAAATGAACTTGACGATATGCGAAAATGGATTAGATACAAATACGCAAAACATTATATGACGAGATTTGCGAAACCTATGAAATATGCCAAATATGTTCTTACAACTCTTAGAAAAAATGGAATTAAAATTGGTATCGTAACAAATCAACATCAGAACCAAGAAAATGTTTCAGTGAAAATAATTAAATTTAATAAATTTGATGTTGTTATTACATCAGATGATGTGAAAAAATCAAAACCGCATCCAGAAGGTATATTACTAGCAATAAAAAAACTTAAAGTTAAAAAAGATGAAGTAATTTATATCGGTGATACAAAAAGTGATGTAGAAGCTTCAAAAATGGCTGGCATAAAAGTATTTTTAGTAAAACATAGTTATAATAGGAAAATAAAATGTAATAAAATAAGCAATCTTAAAGAAGTATTAAGGTTGGTTTCATGAGAGAAATGAGTAGTTTAGATGTAATGTTTCTTTTGAATGAATTAAAATTTTTAATAAACGGAAGAATACAAAAAGTATATCAAAAAGATAAAAAATTAAGATTTGAAATATTTCTATCTGGAAGAGGAACATTTGAATTATATTTTGAACCTGGTAAAATATTCATTACACAATATAAAAGACGATTTGAAGAACCTGGTAACTTTGCAATGTTATTAAGAAAACATCTAACTGGTCAAAAAATTATTGATATCAAACAAAAAGATTTTGATAGAATAATAGAGATAGATACTGAAAACTATATTCTTATTTTAGAAGTATTCTCTAAAGGAAATGCTATTCTTTGCTACAAAGATAAAAAAATATTGATGCCTCTGCAAAATCAAAAATGGAAGCATAGAGATGTTCTTCCTGGAATAAAATACGTATATCCACCAACAGTAATTGATCCTTTCAAAATCACTTTCGACGAATTTAAAAAATTACTTAATGATAAAGAAATTGTAAAATTTATTGCAACTGATTTAAGCTTCTCGGGATTATATGCAGAAGAAATCTGTCTTAGGACAAATGTCTTCAAAGAACGTCCTGCTAATCTACTTAGTGAAGAAGAATCTAAATCGATATATGATGCTATACAAAATATAAAAAATGAATTTGGACCACAAATGATAATGAAAGATGAGAAAATAATAGATGCTGTTCCATTTGATATGAAAGTTTATGAAAATACTAAAATCATAAGAACAACTACTTTTACGCATAGTCTTGATGATTATTATAGTAAAATTGAAGAATCTCAGCAAGGACAAGAAGATAATAAGAAAAATGAAGAACGAATGAAGAAACTAGAAAAAATAGTTGAATCACAGGAAAAATCCATAGAAACACAAGAAGCTGAAGAAAAATATAGCCGAATACAGGCAGAAGCAGTATTTGCTAACATAGGAAAAATCAATACTATTATTTCTGAAATAGAAGATATGAAAAAGAAAGGTATGAAATGGACTGAAATTAAGGAACAGATGAAAGACAAAGTTAAAGAGATAAACGAGAAGAAAGGAAAGTTTATTCTAGATTTGTAATTATTTAACTAACACCGCCGTACCGACTGAACCTTCAGCAATTCCACCACCATATCCATAATATCTTTCTACATATGGAATATTGACTTTGTTTATTTCACTGATGTCTGAAAGCGAATTCATTTTAATCATTTTATCTGATATTGTGTATAGTATATCATCCATATACAGAGATCTTTTTACTGCATAGCTTCCATAATACCAATAATCATTTACAATATCACTATGATTTACTTTTCCTTTTAGTACGAAACCATTGGCTACAGACAAATCAAATACATATGCGCCTTGCCATACAGTCTCACCGTGAGCCCATGTAGGAACACCATCTGGATATTGTGATTGATTTACTTCAGCTAAATTAATCGGAATAACAAGCAAATTCTTTTCTTTATCAAATAAAAATGCTTTATGATCATAAAGTGCATCTGAACTTGTTCCTCTATCACCAATAGCGTATGTAGAAACTTCTACTGGATTTGCTACGTCAGTTACATCGAATAAAGCTAACTTAACACCCTGATACCATGCAAATGTACCCTGATCAGTTGCTTCTTTACCGATTCCAATGATATGGTTTTCATCATAAGGATGTAAGTAATCTGAATAGCCCGGTATCTTTAATTCACCAAGTACTCTCGGATTAAATGGATCTGTATCTATAACAAATAATGGGTCAACTTGTTTGAATGTTACTAAATAACATCTATTTCCAACAAATCTTGCTGAATAAATTCTTTCACCTGGAGCAAGATCTTCCAATTTACCAGTTATCGTTAGTGTGTTGCCAAGTATGTATAAATTATTCATTGATTCTGAACCTACTGAGTTCCAACTTCTTGGAATAGTTGTTGCTATTCTGAAATATCCTTCATTCTCATCCATTGAGAATTGGTTTAATGGCATGCCCGGAACTTCTCCAGAAGTTTTATATTCGATATTGCCATTTGAAACAGCTATTTTTTGAATTATTGTTTTATATCTTTCTTTTTGAATTTCAATTTCATATGCACTCAATGTGTCTTGCATATCTTTTTCTAATTTAGCTCTCTCTTCGTTGCTCAAAGTATTTGAATATTCATAATAAATTTGACCTATTTCATTCATCTTCTCATATGTTTCATTAATAGAATTCATTACAGATCTCATTCTTTGAGCAATCTGAATAGGCATTGATGTAATTATAATATCAATTCTTTTTTCATTATACATGTTTTCATTGACTGTCTTCTGATATGTGATATAGATATTATCCTGTGAAACGTAGATATTTTGCGAATAATCCATTAAATAAACTTTTTTATTTATTTCTTCATCTGTTTGAATATTCACGGCAGCTATTGTTGTAAACGTATTTGATTGTGTACCGTCGAAATAATAAACATCTGTAGCCAAAGTTGTTTCAATACCCGAAGAACTCATTATTCTCGGTAATGGTATTGGACCACCTTCCTGATAATAGAAGTTTTGGTTTAAAATAACATAAACATAATCTCCGATCATTCTTGAATCATAATAGTTTCCATCAATAGATAAATTTCTAACTAGTGTTGGATTAGATCTGTCAGATACGTCGTAAACTTGTATGAAAGATGTTTGGATATTATAATACGGCATTCTAATTCCAACTGGCTGTTCTAAATAAACATGAGGATCTTGTCCGAAAAGAACTAATCTATCTTTGTTAATAAAAATGTTCTGGATTGTTCCGCCTGATGTTATATTTGATAATAGTTTAGCGTTTTCAGCTGGATATGCGTCTACTATATAAACAATTCCGTTAGAGACTGTATAAATATATTTCCCATCATTCTTTACAATGTCTGCTTCATCTACTCCTTCTACCTGTATATTTGTTGTTGAATATGTTGAAGCACTTGGTGTAGTATCTGATTTTGAAGACGATTCCGCTGATGCAATTGTTCCCTGCATTGTACGTTCAGCACCACCCATTGAAGAATAAAGTCCATATCCAGAAGAACCACTTTCCTTTACGTGAGATTCTAATTCTGTATAAGATGAGAATTTTTTTACTTCACTATCTGTAGCCACACAACCACTTATCAATATCACGACAGTAAGCAATGCAACTAAGATTATTTTTCTCATATGAATCTATTATCAAAGGTGCTATAAAAGTATATTGATATCGTTCGGTGAAAACCGAATGCTAAAATTTTATAAGCCTATAGCCCTGATTATGATTATGGAGATTGATAAGAAAACTATTATGGCACTATCATCAGATAGCAGACTTGATATTCTCAAAATGCTTAAAGAACAAAGAATGCTTCCTTCTGAAATATCAAAAAAAATAGATTTAGCACCATCAACTATCTCAGAACATCTAAAAAAATTAGAAAATGCTAATCTGATTAAACGAGAAGAGCGTGGCGCTAAATGGGTGTATTATAATTTAACACCAAAAGGAAAGAGTTTAATCCAACCCAAGATACCTGTTCAATTTATTTTGATACTATCTATTGGATTAATATTTGTATTCGGCGGTTTGATGAATCTAAATAATATATTTAGTGGTTCTTTCCAAAGCGCGAAAACAGCTAGTTCGGAAATGACCGCTGTAGCTGGTTCAATATCAGCTCAAACACCAACTGGGATAAATTGGCTTGTAGCTATTATAGTGATCGTGGGAATAATTTTAATCACTTACGCTTTCCTAAAAAAGAAATAAACCTGTTATTTCATTGTAAATAGTAATATAACCTTTTAATGCAAGATCTTCCTGCGGTTTAAGCATTCCAATTGCAAGTTTTCCTTCCTGTTGCATTTCATAAGTATTCTGAAGAACATCTGTTTCATTTAATAGCTCAAGTATGAATTGATCTTGTGTTGTTATTCTTATATCTGGATTAGTGGCAGAACCTTCGACCACATTGGGGTAACCCTTTTCTATCATAACATCATATGTTTTACTGCAAACAATTTCCATTTCAGGTTCTTCTCCAGTTACTGGATTACTATGCAATTTGTAAGAGCCTAACTCATTTACTAGCCAAGCAATATGTGTTTCATTTACTACAGAACCGATTGGTTTTTCTATATTTGGTTTAGAAGAAAACGGTGAAAATAATATGAAATACGTCGTCAGTCCTATGATAACAATGGTCATAATTACAATTACTATTTTCTTCATGTTAATCCAATAAGATATATATTAAAGACATTAATAAATAAGATATGACAGAGATAGAAATTGATTTTAGAAAGAGCGCACAGGAGAATGCAAATGAATATTTTAAAAGAGCTAAAATGGCTAAAAGAAAATTAGAATCTGCTAAAAAACAACTTGAAAAAACATTTAATAAAATACAAGAACCACAAATCATTGATCATCATATAAGTATAATTAAAAAACGTGAAAAAGCATGGTATGAAAAATTTCGCTGGGAAATTACAAGTGATGAATTTTTAGTTATAGGTGGTAAAGATGCTGATCAAAATGAATTTATCTTTTCTAGGCATATTGAAAAAAATGACATTGTGCTTCATGCCGATATAATTGGTGCACCTTTAGTTGTAATCAAATCTGAAGGTAAAGAAATAACACAAATAGCTATACGAGAAGCTGTAGAATTAGCTGCTGCATATAGTTCTGGTTGGAAAAAAGGATTAGGGGCTGTTGATGTTTATTGGATTAATCCAGATCAAGTATCTAAAAGTCCAGAATCCGGAGAACACCTTGCTAAAGGTGGATTTGTTATTCGTGGTACTAAGAATTATACTAGAAAAGTCGAATTAAAATTATGTATCGGAATTGTATTAGATGATACTATAAAAATAATTGCTGGTAGTGTTATGTCTGTAAGAAAACAAGCAAAATATTTTGTAACCATAATCCCAGGAGATGTTAATCATTTTAAATTAGCTACTAGTATAAAACATAAACTTATTGAAAAAGCGTCTAATGAAGATAGAGAAATTATTCGTAAACTAGATATTAATGAAATTCAAAGTTTGATACCAGGTGGAGAAGGAGCTATTGTTTAGATTAATCAAGTGCTACAATAACATGATTACTAAAAAATATCAAATTTAAACTTTAATATAAAGCTTAAATTCACTAATTGTTAAAAGATATCTTATGATAAAATACATACTTTTAGACGTGCATGGCGTGCTTACTGATGGAAATGAAAGAAAACGACTTCTAACACATCTACGGAGAAAACGCGGAATTAATTATACGTTACATAATTTGATATGGCAAAAATATATAAATGATTTAGACAAGAAAATAAAAATTCCAAAAGATTATATCAAAATAATCAATAATACTTTCAATACACACTTTTCAATAAAAGAATATTATGGTATGTTTCTGAAACAGATAAAAACGAATAATATTCTCTTAAAAAAGATGAATAATATCACGGATAAAAAAATATGCATAGTTTCAGACACGTTGCCTCCTATATCTTCAGGATTGAATAAAGTCTTTGGCCCTGATTTTAAAAAATATAAGAAATTTTATTCATTCAGATTTGGCGCAACAAAGGCAGAAGGATTACTCAAACAAGTATTAATTAACCTGAAAGCAGAACCAGCAGAATGTTTATTGATTGATGATAGCGAAAAAAACATTGAAGTTGCAATAAAAACTGGCATAAATGGTATAGTATTCAAGACGAATAAAGCGCTCTTTAACGAACTTCAAAAACTTGATATTTAAAATAATAATAATATTTGGTGCCCCCGCCGAGATTCGAACTCGGGACTATGGATCCGCAATCCATTATTTTATCCGGACTATACTACGGAGGCTTACTCTAGAATTAACGGTCTATTCAATTTAAATCCTTTACTTTTATTTACTTACCATGGAAAATAGCGACGAGTTCATAATGGAACTATTTCTAGACAGAGTGAAGAGATGTAATAAGTGTGATAGAATAGAATGGATAAGTCGTCAATATTGCCCGTGTGGGAAAAAATATGCTAAAGATAATGAAGAAAGAACTAGACAACAACAAGCCATTATGCAAATGTTAGAAGAAATGGATAATGGTTCTAGACATTCTCTATATTTGGAAACATCGAAATGCAAAGAAACAAAAGAAAAACCATATGGAAGAAAATTTTGGTGAGCCTAACAGAGATTAAAATTGTAATTTAAATGCTTTTCCAACCAAGTGTTTTTATGAAAATAGATCAAAATGCAATTACAGAAAGCATTAGTCTAGCGGTTCTTAGAAGAGCTTCTGATCCGACAAATTATCAAATACTCCAAAATTTACCAACCGATATACCGACATTAATGGAATATGTAAAACTTAGTAAGATGCCACTTTATAAAAGATTAAATCAGCTAGAAAAAGTGGGACTTATAGACTGGAAAAAGTGGACTGGCGAATTGAAGAGTACAGAGATAACTGATTATGTTTTAGAATCTTTTAAAGAAATGAATAAAAATATTGAAAAAGTATTGCCTGAACTTGTAGAAAGGAAATATGCATAATGGTGAGCTCGGAGGGATTTGAACCCCCGACATTCTGGTCCGAAGCTTCGCCTTAATTGAAAAAAATCAATTAATCAGACGCTCTATCCAGACTGAGCCACGAGCCCATAATATATTATTTACATTTAACTAATAAAAAGATTAAAATCTGGGTATGGTTTGATTTTATGATATACGTTTTTATTAAGTTATGGATGTTCAATTAATTCCTGATGTTCTTTGTATTCTTCCCAAGTCCATGGTTTCTCGAATATTTCTTTGATTTCCTTCTCAAGTTCATATGTCTGAGTTCCTTCACTAATACATTTTACAAGAAGATCTTGATGCTTATCAATCCCAAAAAAACTTGCTCCGAATATTTGTAGATATTCCTGCCATTTATCATAAGAACTGAAAAATATCCTTCCATTTATCTCTTTAGCACAACTATAATTCCCCTTTTTAATTCCTTTTATCCATACTGGTTCAATACTAGAAAGAACTTTATGAACTAATCTAGGATCATGTTTTACATGTTTTGCAAAAGTGTCTATCTTTTCAGACGGAGCAATAAAAGTATATATCGCTTCACCACCACGTTTATCATAATTAGCAGAATGTATATATGCCAAAAATCCAGCTTCTTCATCATTACCATTTATGAGAATATCATTTGTTTTAATAGAGGTTATATTTTTATCACTACGAGCATTTACTACTTCTTTCACATCTCCATAAATGACAGCTTCACGCGGATATACCCCTTTATTGTAAAGTCTATCTTGATGAAGTACCAGTGAACCAATCGTCCAAAAACATATAGGTTGTAAATTTATTTTTGAATCATATTCTAATGCTACTTGAGTAAAATTTTTAGTTCTCTTGCTTGTAGCGTAATCATGTTGGGACCACCTATGTCTAAGCAATCCAACTGGGCTATTCTTATCTGCAAAGTAACTTAAAACCTCTTCTTTGTCCATACTATTAGTTACTACTTAATAGTATATAAATACACTAGAATCAAGGATATACACGATCCATTGTTCTTGGAAATGCAATTGCATCCATTATATGTTCAATTCCCGCTAACCATACAACCAATCTCTCTACTCCTAATCCAAATCCAGAATGAGGAACTGTTCCATATTTTCTCAAATCCATATACCAACCATAATCTTCTTTCTTTAATTTGAATATTTTCAATGATTCTTCAAGTTCTTTTGGATCAGATATTCTTTCAGATCCGCCAATTATTTCACCCATTCCTGGCATCAGCAAATCAGATGCTTTTACTTTTTTAGGATCTTTTGGATCAACTTTCATGTAAAATGCTTTCATGTCTCTTGGGAACTGAGTTAAATGTATAGGTCCTTTACCTACTTTGTCAAGAAGTTCGCGCTCATCTTTATCTGTAAGATCATAACCTTTTGGTTTTCCTAATATTTCCAATGCTTCATCATAAGGCATTTTCATAAAAGGTTTCTTTATTTTCTTCAATTCGTCTATATCTCTTTCAAGATATTCTAATTCGCCCTTACAAGTTTTGATAACATAATCAATTATGTAAATTATCATATCTTCTTCAAATTCCATAAGTTGTTCATGATCCATCCAAGCAGCTTCCATTTCAGCCATCCAAAATTCTGATAAGTGTCTTTTTGTTCTACTCTTCTCTGCTCTAAATGTAGGTGCTATTGTAAATATTCTTTCAAGACTAAATATTGCTGCTTCTGCATAAAGTTGCCAAGTTTGTGTTAAATATACTCCTTCTTTATCTCCATATTTTACTTCAAAAAGTGTTGATCCGCCTTCTGCTTCCGAAGGTGTAAATATTGGAGCATGAAATTCTATGTATCCTCTATCATAATGAAATTGTCTAAATGCTTTAAACACTTCAGCTCTTATTTTCATTAGAGACGTCATTCTTTTTCCTCTTAGCCAAAGATGTCTCTGTTCTCTAAGAAATTCTTCTGACTGATCTTTAACAATTGGGAAACGCTCGGCAAGACCAATTATTTTTAACTGTGAAACACCGATTTCATATCCGCCGGGAGCTCTCTTGTCTTCTTTAGCAGTTCCCTCGATTTCTACAGATGATTCGATTGTTACGTTAGGTGCATCTTTGATGCCTTTGCATGCTAACTGTATAATTCCAGAAGAATCTCTAAGCATAATAAACACTAAATCTTTCTGATCTCTAACTCTGTATGCCCATCCTCGCAAAGATACTTTACCAGTAACTTTACCAGATAAAACCTCTTCTATTTGGCTAAACTTCATAGTAATAGAATATAATTAGATATAATTTAAAGCTAATTTATTTGAGTTTCTTTTCCAGCATACTCTTAGCTGTTATTGCGTCTATTCTCCTATTTGATTTTTTGATGACTTGACCCATTAAGAACTGCAATGCTTTCTGGTTTCCAGATATGTATTCTGATACTGCTTTTGATTCCTCAGAAATAACATCTGATACTATCTGTTCCGCATTATCAATAATTGAATAATTTTTAATTATATCTTCAAATTTTTCAGGGGAATGTATAATATCTCTTAGTATCATTTCAGCTCCAGATTTTGTAACTTTTTCAGATTTAACAAGATCTAATAATTTTAGAAATATTTCAGTTGTCAATTTCGTTTCCTTTATTGAAAGGTCGTTATAGTATAATGTTTTCTTTAACAAATCTATCCAAGTTGCTGCAAATTTAGGGTCTTGTTTTATTATACATTTTTCATAAAATATTGCTATATCCAAATCACTAGCCATCGAGAATGCCAGCTCTTGCGATATTCCATATTGTTTTTGATATCTTTCTATTTTTTGATGCGCAAGTTCTGGTAGTGTTTTTTGTATTTTCTGTATCCATTCTTTACTCACTTCTATTTTTGTTAAATCTGGTTCAAATATGTAACCATAATCTTCTTCACTCTCTTTCTTTCTTAATAGAACAATTGTCTTAGATTCTGGCAACCATGCTCTTGTTTCTCTCTCTATCTTCTTTTTATCATCAAGTAAACAACCTTGTCTAAATATTTCGCAGTCTATTACCTTCTCTACTTCTATTATACCTGTTACATTTTTCACTTCAATTCTTTCACCGCCTTCTATTGATACGTTAACATCTGATTTCATAGACAATTCTCCGGGAATAAAGACTTTCAAATATTCTAATATAGATGACAATTTCTTTAGAAAAATTCTAGCCTCTTTTGGTGTTGAAAGGTCTGGTGAGGTCACTATTTCACATAGTGGAATACCAGAACGATTATAATTAATTAGTGTATATTTGGCAGACGATATGTCGCCATCAACATGATGTAATTTAGCTGGATCTTCTTCAATATTAATTCGTTCTATGTTTATCTCTTTTCTTTTACCATTTCTATCAGTTATTTCCAATTTACCTTTTTTAGCAATTGGTATTTCATACTGAGTTATTTGGAAATTTTTAGACATATCTGGATATAAATAAGTTTTTCGTGAAAAGAATGTTTCAGGTGATATTTTACAATCTAAAGCAAGCCCAATTTTTATTGCTAAATCTAATACAGCTTTATTTAATGATGGTTTAGAGCCTGGCATCCCTAAACATATTGGGCAACATCTAGTGTTTTCAGGAGCCTCTGATATGTTTTTCATTGAGCAGCTACAAAATAATTTTGTATTTGTGTTTAATTGAACGTGAGTTTCAAGACCTATTTTAATATTTTTAACCATATTTCTCAACCTGTTTTCCAACTGCTATTATATCATCTTCTCTAAAATAATCTCCTAAGATTTGCATACCGATTGGCATCTTGTCCACGAATCCACATGGAATAGATAACTGTGGTATTCCTGCGAGATTTGGAGCCACTGTCAAAATATCAGATGTATACTGTTGTAAAGATGTAAGTTTCTCTATCTCAGAAAACTTCGGAGCAATCATAGGCATTGACGGCGCAATTAGAACATCAACTTTCTTGAACGCTTCTTTGAAATCTCGTATAATCAGTGTTCTAACCTTAAGCGCCTTGAGGTAGTATTGATCTCTATAACCAGCCATTCTAACATAAGTTCCTAATATTATTCTTCTCTTAGCTTCTTCTCCAAACCCAGCTGTTCTTACTTCAGAAAAATATTCATTGAATCCTTTTTCTTCAGAACTGTAACTCAGTCCATATCTTAACCCACAGAATTTTGCTAAGTTTGTAGATGCTTCAGATAAAGCTATTATGTAATATGCTGGAACAGCGTACTTTGTATGAGGAAGCGATATCTTTTTTACCTTGAAACCGTCTTTTTCCAATTTTTTAACATATTTCATTACCTGTACTACTATTCTTTTATCAACATTAGCGAAATATTCTTTCGGTATTCCTATAGTAATTTTCTTCTTCTGAATACCTTGTTTTTTCTTTACACTTGTAGAATCTTTAGAATCATGACCGATTATCATCTGTAAGCATGATGAAGCTTTCTCGACGCTCTTAGCTAATACTCCTATCTTATCTAAAGAATTAGCATAATCTATCAAACCATAACGACTAACTAAACCATATGTTGGAGTTAACCCAACGACACCACAAAAAGCTGCTGGACATGTTATTGAACCACCAGTCGATTGGCCTATTGCAAACTCAGCATATTTACTAGCTGCGATATACGCAGCGCTACCACCAGATGATCCTCCACAACATCGTTTAGGATCATGTGGATTCTTAGGTATCTTGTAAGCGCAGTTAGTTGAAAATGTTCCAAATCCGAACTCGTCCATTACTGTTTTTCCTATGATTCCAGCACCGCGTTTCTTTAGCTTCTCAATAGCGGTTGCATCAAATACTGGGTAATAGTTATGTAAAATTTTAGATCCAGCCGTTGTTAAGATGTCCTTAGTGCATATGTTATCCTTTACTGCCAGTGGAAACTTACCATCGAAGTTTTCGTTAATAGTTATAAAAATGTTATACTTTTTATCGAGTTCTTTAGCCTCTTCTAAGACTTTTTTTGTATTCATTTAAACTGACCTCGGGCCCTTAAAGAAGTTTTTCTCTCTCTGTTCAGCATTTTTTAATGCATCTTCTAGGATTAAAGATTTTTCTACGCTATCTTCACGAGTAATATTTTTTATTTCAAATGGTTGAAAAGAAGGCTCTATTTTCTTAGTATCTACTTTCTCTATAATTTTAAAAGATTCTAATATTTGTCCGATGTCTTTTTCAAATTTCTTTGATTCTGGTTCTGTTAAATTTAGTCTAGAAATTTTAGCAAGTTTTTTGATTAAATCTTTCTCTAACATAATAATACACTAGTTAATTGCATTTAAAATATATGGCGGTCGGGCTAGGACTCGAACCTAGGACTTCCCCGTTAACAGCGGGGCACACTACCTGCTGTGTTACCCGACCTTTACTTGAAATTAAAGAATATAATACTGACTTATGAAATATTTTTTTAGAAATAAAAATAGGAATAGATAAATCGTGCTCAATTGAGATTAAGATACCTCGTCACATCAATCACTAATAATAATTGGTTTAGAATATATTTAAAGTAGTATGGCGCCTTGAGCAGGATTTGAACCTGCGACCTCTCGATTAACAGTCGAACGCTCCACCAGACTGAGCTATCAAGGCATAACATTTCTTTAACAAACGAAATTTATAAATATAGATGTTTTATCTAAAAATCAGTCTAATCACAAAAATAAAATCAAATATTATATTATCGTTTTTTTTCAATAAACAAACTAAAAATAATAATCCCTATTATGAAAATTATTAAACTTAGAATAGCTACAGTCCAGCTTAGCTTTGTAAGCATATACAAAGAAAAACCAGCTCCAATCGCAGGTAATATCGGAAACCTTCCAATATTCAATGGAACTTTGAACTGCCCATGAAGATGTGGTTTTCTATATCTTAAGACTATTACCGATAGATTAACAAACATAAACACAAACAGTGCGCCAAAATCTGTTAAAGAAGCTACAAATTTTAGATCCTGTAATAATATAAAAAGAATTGTTATAATCCCAACACAAATTAGAGCAATGTAAGGTATTCTTTTCTTCTTTGAAATTTTCATAAATATCAAAGGTAATGAACCTTTCTCAGCCATTCCAAATATCATTCTTGAATATGCAAAAAATAAAACAAATATAGTACTTCCTGTTGCAAATAATGCTAAAATTGACATTAATAGCGCCCCCGTAGCTCCCATTGTAACTTCTGCTACCAGTGTTAATGGCGATGCAGAAACAGCAAGTTCATTCCAAGGAACAACACTTATTGAAACCAAAGAAACAAGAGTATATATTATAGTTGAGACGATTATAGATATTATGATTGCTTTCGGTAATACCTTTCTTGCGTTTTTTGTTTCTTCACTTAAGTTTGCAACATCTTCAAATCCTAAAAATGCAAAGAATATTAAAGCTGCAGCAGTGAAAACACCATTCCAACCAAAAGTAAAATCAAGATAATCAATAGAACCAACATACCCAAAACCAGTAAAAATTATTAATAGCAGACCAAAAATAGTTATACCAACAAATAGTGCACTAATTTTTAGTGTACCTTTAACACTATATATGTTAAAAAACAATGCTGTTAAAACGATTAAGATTGCTCCAATTAAAGGACTAACGCCAAATAGTCCTGAAAAATAACCACCAAATCCAAGAGAAACTGCAGCAGCAGCAATTATTGCTGTTATTAATTTGAACCAACCGATTCCAAATGCAAATTTTTTACTTTCAAATGCTTCTTTGGAATAAGTATATTCTGCAGCATTGTAAGGAAGTTTTGATGAAAGTTCAGCATAACTAAGTCCAGTACATCCAGCTATAAGTGCTGCAAAAAGAAAAGCTAACCATGTCACATTCCCAGCTTCTCCTGCAGCAACTCCTATTAGAACATAAATGCCTGCACCTATGATAACACATAAACAATACATTGTAGCTTCAAATAATGTTATATTTCTTTTTAGTTTTGGCATTTAATCACAATTTGTTTATATTTCAATTATTAATCATTTAAGATTATAAACTTATCTATATCTAAAATTAAATAAAAATAATAATTAACTCAAATAAAATTTATAAATCTATGGATTTTTTAGAAAAATTATTCTAATTGATGTATATTGTAAATTAGAGAAATCTTTATATATGTTCTAATCAAATTAAAGAATACGTACTACAACTTTTGAGTTCGGGCAAACTCAACAATACATGAAAATCTTCGGGCGAAAATTATTCACGGTTACGTATCGTTTTTTCTAAAGTTATATACTAAGGACGTTATAAATACATTTCGCAATTAGAAAATATATATTCAACTATATATTACCGTGCATGGCACGTACTGTTTTTGTATCAGAGTTTTAAAAAATGTGTTAACCGCACATACTTGTTAATAAAAATTGAGGTGAAAATAAATATGGATACAACAGTAAAATCGGCTTTTGATAAAGCATTTGGTTCAGGAAAAGGATCAACCACAGCAGCACCAGGATTCCAAGGAAGATTAGATGCAGAAGAAGGAATAAACTGGGAACAGAAAGTTTCTGATGAATTTGATCTACAAATGCATAAAGCTAAAATAATGGTAATTGGATGCGGTGGTGGTGGATGCAACACAGTATCTAGACTAACAGAAATGGGCGCATCAGGAGCAGACATAATCGCACTTAACACAGATGCAAAACACTTGTCAATCACAAAAGCACACAAGAAAATCTTAATTGGTAAAGATACAACTAGAGGATTAGGTGCAGGTGGTTACCCACAAGTTGGAGAAAAAGCAGCAAATGAACAGAGAGCACAAATAAAGCAAGTTTTAGATGGAGCTGACTTAGTCTTCGTAACAGCTGGTATGGGTGGTGGAACAGGAACAGGATCAGCACCAGTAATAGCCGAATTAGCAAAAGCAATGGGAGCTATTGTAGTAGGAGCTGTCACAATGCCATTCAAAATGGAAGGAACAAGAATACAGAAGGCAGAAGATGGTTTGTCAAAATTAAGACAGGTAACAGATACAGTAGTTGTAATAGAAAACATGAAATTACTTGAGTATGCAGGTTCTATGCCATTAGCGCATGCATTCGCATTAGCTGATGAATTGATCTCAATGATGATTAAAGGAATCGTCGAGACAATTACAGTACCTTCTCTAGTAAACCTAGACTTTGCTGATGTAAAAACAATCATGAGCGCAGGAGGAGTATCAGCAATTTGTGTAGGAGAAAGCGACTCACAGACAAGAGTAAAGGACGCAGTATTGAAAGCATTGAATCACCCTCTATTAGAAGTAGATTACAATGGAGCAGGTGGAGCATTGATACATGTAATATGTGGTCCAGATTGCACATTAGCTGAAATAAATGAAGCTGGTGAATTGATCTCAAAGAGATTGAACCCAGACGCACAAGTAATATGGGGTGCAAGAGTTGTACAAGAATTCACAGGAAAGGTACAGGTAATTGCAATAGTAACTGGTGTAAAATCACCATACATAATGGGTCCAATGGAAATGTCAGACAGAACAAGAATGGCAGAAAACGAATTGGGAATCCCAGTAATATTGCGATAAGTATGAATCAAGAACTTAGAGGGGGGGAGGCGCCTCCCTTCTTTTTGATTTTTTTAAGCAAAAACAACTAGTGATGAGAATGGATATAGTGGACAGAATAAAAAAAGCACTGGGCTCGGAAGAAGAGTATAGACAAATCTTTGAAAATGTACAGGCACTTAGATTCTTTGATGGTGGTAATTGTGTATCATATGAACCCCCAGAAGGAGAAAAAACAACAATAGGTTACCATGTCAAAAGTGGAAAATATAAACTTTGTAACGGACACATGGAAGATTTAGCAAAAGGCTTGGAAAAAGTCGAGATATATGGATTTGAAGAACATACAAAAAATGAAAAGAAAAGAGGACTTATTTTAAAACACGATGGATCAACACTATTTTTAAATTTTCAGGCAGATTGTAACAAACACGGAACAAGTGTTACTGGTAAAATGGTAATGGGATTAAAAAGTGCATTGGAAAATGAAATTGAAAAGAGCCACTCATCTGAACCTATAGAAAAACCAAATTATTTGCCTGATGAAATTATGGCTTCAGCTTAAACCCTTTCTTTTTTAAAAAATTTCATGATTTCTATCGTCTTTGACTTCTACTTTTCCAAAATGTTCTTGATGTACGAATTCTTTCAGTTCTTGTCTAGAAGGCACGATAGGTTTTTCATCAGAATGACCAAATGTCAAAACTGCACAAGGTCTAACGTGTTCTGGACAGGCTGTAAGTATAGATACTGCTCGTTCTGAAAATGCTCCAATCCAGGCAGATGCTATTCCCAATGATTCGGCTGCTATAAGCATATTTTCTATTGCTGCTGCTGTTGCTTGCACGCCGTAAAGTTTGTCTCCCCTATGACCGTATTTAGATGTTGACAGTATGGTATTTGTTGCAACCACAATTATTACTGGTGCTTCAGCTATCCACGCTTGATCAAAGCATGCATAAGATATTCTTTTTTTATTAAGTTCGTCTCTAATAACTACAAATTCCCAAGGTTGTTGATTGCCAGCTGAAGGTGCATATCTTGCAGCTTCAAGAATTTTATTAAGATCAGAATCACTTATGTTTTGTTTTCTATATTTTCTCACTGTTCTTCTCTCTTTGATAACTTCAAGGACAGTATTTTGCACCATTCTTCTATCTTGCATACCAGGTGTTTCCTTTAGTACATCTACTCTTTTTCTTGATTTACCCATTTTTGCAATCGAACTAAATGGCATAATAATTTATAGAGTAACTCTAATTAATAAGTTTGTATATTATGAATATTAACTACCATAAAGTGAAGTATTTAAACATTAAAATTATATATCCTGTATGGGAAGAAATAATAATACCGATAAGGCAATAACGAAAAGTGCACGCAGTGGCTATTTTGGAATGTATAATTGTAAACCAATAGAAGATACAACAACAAAACGTTCAAAACAACACATTTCTTATCTCATGAGAAGTAGACATAGAGCATCTGTATGTAAGAATGATTTATATAATACAATAGAAATCAAAACATTTAATACAAAATCTGATACACTTATACACCAATTAGCAATACCACATCTGAATATTAACATAAATAATCCAGCATTCGGTTATGGTACAACAATTATGAATGAAGGTGCTATGATTTTAGATTTCATAAATCCACAAAACGATGATCAGCATCGAAAAAATAGCATAGAACTATTGGTTGGTGAGAGTACAAAACGTACTAGAAAAAATAGTGTAGTTGATGTGGTCGATCTAAGAAACATTGATTATAATGATGATATATAGTGTCTACTCGCTTCATCATTTAATGCACTATACTATTACAAAAAACATGATTACATAAAAAAGGTAGCCGGTATAAGAACAGAAGAAACACGAAGAAAAGTAGATGGTCGAATGACACTAGAATATAATTATTTAATTAATGGTAACAGTGAAAAAATATCTTCAAAATGTGTTGATGTAGAAATTAAAAGAACTGCGATTAGATGGATATTAAATCCACCACCAAACAAGTAATAAATTAACTTTTTATTCTGTCAAATCAATCACTTATCTATGAAATATTCTGAATTAGCTGACGTTTATGAAAAGCTTGAAAACACTTCAGCCAGACTTAAGAAAACTGACATAATAGCTGAACTGCTAAAGAAAACACCAACACACGAATTAGAAAAACTTGTTCTATTATTATCAGGAAGAATATTTCCAATATGGTCTGAAGAGGAAACAGGTGTTGCTAATCAGATAATGATACAGGCAATTGCTAAATCTTCTGGAATTGATGGAAGTGCTGTAAATAAAGCTTATAAAAAAATTGGTGATCTTGGTAAAGTTGCTGAAGAATTTTGTGAATCAAAAAAACAGAAAACATTATTTAAGAAAACTCTTGATATTGACAAAGTTTATGAAAATATGTTAAAAATAGCTAGTCAAGGAGGTAAAGGATCACAAGATAGAAAAATTAGTCTTATTGTTGAATTATTAAGCCAATCTAATTCTAAAGAAGCAAAGTATATCGTACGAATCGTTTTAGAAGAGCTAAGAATAGGAGTGGCTGAAGGTGTAATAAGAGATTCGATAGCCAAAGCATTTGGAGTAAACAAGAAAATTGTTGAGGACGCGTGGTTCTTGAGGCCTGACTACGGCATAATCGCTGAAATCGCTAAAGAAAAAGGCGAACGAGGTTTAAAAATGCTTGAAGTTGAAATAGGAGTTCCTATAAAGGTCCAATTAGCAGAAAGATCACCAAATCTTAAAACAGCACTTGAATCATTTGAAAATCCGACGCTTGAATGCAAATATGACGGTATGCGAACAATTATTGAAAAGGATGATGATAAAATTTGGATATTTACAAGAAGGATGGAAAATGTAAGTTCTGCTTTTCCTGATTTAGTTGAACTATGCAAAAAATATATCAAAGCCAAAAGATGCATAATCGACGGGGAAACAATCGCTATAGATCCAAAAAATGGAAGGCCATTGCCATTCCAAAAACTTTCTGAAAGAATAAAACGAAAATATAATATTCACGAAACTATCAAGGAAATACCGATACAGATCAACTTATTTGATATAATTTATTTGGATGAGAAAAAATTATTTGATTTGCCGCTCTATGAAAGAAGAGAAATATTAAAAAATAATATAAAAATATTTCCAGATAAATTTCAAATAGTAAAATCACTAACAACAAATAATCTAAAATTGGCTGAAAATTTCTATAAAGAAGCGCTTCAAAACGGCCATGAAGGTCTGATAGTTAAAAATTTAGAAGCTAAATATGTTTCAGACAGAAGAGTTGCCGGTGGCTGGTTAAAGGTCAAACCAATAATGGAGACATTAGATTTGGTAATAACAGGCGCGACCTGGGGAGCTGGAAAAAGAACAGGATGGTTTGGGTCTTTTATGCTAAGTTGCAGAAATCCAAAAACTGGAGAATTTTTAGAATGTGGAATGCTTGGAACTGGAATAAAAGAAAAGAAATCCAATGAGAATGACATCACATTTGATTATATGACAAAATTATTAAAACCTTATATCGAACATGAACAAGGAAATCAGATTAAAATAAAACCTAAAATAGTCATAGAAGTAGCCTACGAAGAGATACAAAAGAGCCCTACATACAAATCAAAATATGCCTTAAGATTTCCGCGTTTCATAAGATTGAGACATACGGAAAGATCAGCAGAAGAAGCAGATACTATAAACCGTGTGGAACATCTTTACAGAAATCAGAAGGGTAAAAAGTAATTATTTATAACTCTTGAGCAAACGTTTCAATTTATTTCTTTTATATTTCAAATGAAAAGATATCTTATCATTAAATGCCGCCAAATTCTTTCTGTCAGAAATAGTTATCCTCCAATTGTGACTAATTCTTCCATCCTTAGAATGATGCTCTTGTTTAAAATACGGTCCCCCTACATTTATTTCAAGGCTTTCCAGCAAAGATTTATCATCTTTAATTATATTACTGATATATCTTGGATTATTACTTTTTCTTATTTTTATCAACTTATCAGCATCATAGTTGCTCACATCACTGGATTGGGAAAAGGTTAGCTGTCTTCCAGATCCATTTCGCCCTTCGTCTATAGAACCCTCATCGTCAAAAGCTTGTTTTAGAAAAGAACATTTTACTGTCTCGTTTGCATTGTGAATGAAATGTGGTATTTTGGGATTTGTTTTAAGTTTAGATCCATATGATAATCCAAGACCATACACCATAATTAATCCTAAGATTTTAGGAAAATAAACCTGAGTATTATTCATCAATAAACGCGGTTCTATTTTTCCACAAACTTTATTTACAACTCTAATCACATGTTCTATCATGCTTCTTTCATAATTTCTATAGTGCGGACAAAGAGAATTTTTATGAATTCCGCCATCATGATATATCATTGAAATAATCACAGCACCATCTTCTGTGTTGAAATTCATCGGAAATTTCGGACATAATATTTTTCTTCCGTTTTTGACCTGAATGCATTTTATTTGCTTTTCTAATACATTCATGTTTATCCCTTCACCAAAACACATCATTAATTTCTCAATAAATTGTAGTGATTTTGTTTGATTTCTATCAAAGAAATTTCTAATTGAATCATAGTTTTCATTAATAGCGTTAGCAATGGCTTGTTTGTTCCTAAATTTGTTTATCAATAATTTGTATAGTTTAAATTTGTATGATTCATTTAAGTCTAAATATATCTTATCCTTTGGCAAATCAGACAATTTAACAATTCCCCTATACCATCCATTCGGCTTATCTTTTTCTATCATGATACCTAACTAGTAAGTTAGTTAGTTATAAACGTAATCAGATTTGATCGTGCGCCGAGAGAAGCTGATAGTCTAGATAGATTAAATAAAATATATGCTATGCAAAAAGGTAAAAAATAAATTAAAGAGCTTTTACATGATCTAAAGCTGCTTCACGCATTTCTTCAACAGTGGTTTCTAAAATGTTTGCTCTCTTCTTTGGATTATAGATTCCTCTACCAACAATTGCGTGCCATCTGTTTCCAGCAACTTTTGTTGCATCTTCTATTTTACCACCCTGTGAAACAAATCCAGGTGCATAAAATATTGGATCGACTCCTTCTGCTTCAACCATTTCTTTAACAGCTGCTATAACTGGTGCTTTATTACCAGGAACCACAAAATCGTTTATTCCGGCTCTTGCTGCTATTCTATACATTTCCATTGCTCCTTCGTCAGAAATAAATCCACCTTCGCTCTGTGCGTATGCAGGATGCGTCATTCTTCCACCAACAATTACTTTCAAACCATGATCCAACGCATGATATATCCATGCTCTTTCTGTTTCAGGTCCAGCTTGTGGGAATAATATAACTGCATCTACACCAGCATCACTACAAACTCTAGCAAAATTCTTTCCAGTATCTGGTATGTCTGTTCCTGCTTTCTGATGATCAAGTATAATAGGTTTCTTTGTATGTTTTCTAGCAGTTTCAACAACTGCAGGCAAACCATATCCATATCCTAATTCAAAACCAACTTTGTAAGCACCAACTTCATCTATATCTGCAGTTGCCTTAACTAATTTATCAAACTGATCTAATGTTGGAACATCACATGCCGGCACTATACTTTTATCTCTTCCAACTATTTCTTGTTCTGGGAATTTTCCTAATGTTTCATGTGATTCGTCTGTTCCATAAACTCTAAGATAATTAGTCATTCTATCAACCTCTTTTCTGGAACCATCTGGTGTTTCTCTAGCCTGTTTCAATAAAAATTCACGAACATCGGTAGCTTTTATAACAGAAACTACTTTGGTTCCAGTTTTTTCTTGATATTCTGTTATAGCGCTCTTACCGTCGATTCCAACTTCTTGTCTATCAACAGCTATCGCAAGCAATGGATATTTGAAATCTCCAAATGTTTCTAATTCTGCTCTTGCTTCATATTTTGCATTTCCTGCTGTGAAAACATCATCTAACTGTACGATTGATTGGCCGTCTTTTGGTGCTCTACCGACTATCATGGCTTTTATTCTATCAGTCTGTGAAAGACTAGAATGTTCACCGTGATCTTTTGAATATTTTCTTGTAAAGAACCATGGAACATTTTTTCCCTTTTCAGACATTCCCATTGTGGTTGCAATTGCAAGACCAACTCCCTTTTCAGGAATTCCATATAAAATATCAGTATCAACTCCAGAATTTAATATTGAATCTGCATAAAATCCACCAAGTGCCTTTGTTGAATCGCCATCATTAAAATCGCCTATGTTAACAAACCACGGTGATATTCTTTTACTTTTCAAAGAATAATTTCCACCAACTTTCAAAGCTCCAGTTGATAATAAAAATCCAATAAAATCTTCTTTATATTGCTCCATTAAAATTCACCTCGTTATTATCTAAAATACTATGGACAGAAAAGGATTTAAACCAATAATTGCTTCAGTCATATCTTCGCCTTTGCGCCAGATCTGTCTCTTTTATAATTTCCAAAATCTGGCATCTTTAAAATTTCATCATAATTAAATACTGGACCATCAACACAAATTCTTCTTCCAGAAACTTCACAACTACCACAAATGCCTTCGCCACATTTCATATATCTTTCAAGGGAAAGTTCAATTTTTTTCGGATCTACACCATATTCTACTATTTTTTCAGCAGTAGTTTTCATCATTTTTTCTGGGCCGCAAACAAAAAATTGATCATATTCCTCAACTAACTCTTTAGTAATCAAATCTGTTATAAACCCATGATAACCAAATGAACCATCATCTGTTGCATACTGAACTTCAGTCTCTTCTGGTCCATCAAATAATAAATGGTGCTTATCTTTAGCCCCATATAAAATCCTAAAAGAATTATGACACCCAGCAAATGAATTAGCTACAGCAAGTATTGGTGCTATACCACAACCGCCTGCTATTCCAAGACCTGGTTGATGTAGATGCCCAAAATGCCCATCGCCATAAGGTCCTCTAACATAAAGCGAATCTTCTTTTACTAATTTGAAGAGTTCTTCAGTAAATGGTCCTTTTTTCTCAACTGTTATACTAAATTGTCCTATCTCTGAAGAACTAATAGATATTGGCTTTTCACCTACACCGGGTAAGTGAACCATAACAAATTGTCCAGGAAAATGAAAATCAAACCCACCAATCCCACTATTAAAAATAAATGTTTTATAATAAGGATTGTGCAGAATAGTTTCCTTTATCTTAATTCTTTTACCGTATGCTTTATTTGACATGATTTTCACCAATTATTTCATTTATTGATTTTTTCTTCAATTCTTTTAAAATATTTTCAACTCCGTCCCATAAATCATTAAAAAACTCTACTGTCTCTTTAGAATTTTTTCCTCTCAAAACTGTTCCTATCTGAAAAATAGATGCCCCAAGTCTTGCATATGAAATAATATGTTCTGATTTAGATATTCCGCCAGAAGCTACAATACCTACTTCATCACCAACTGCTTGATATATTTCATGAACCATTTTCATTGTAATTGGTCTAATTGCATCTCCAGACAAACCACCAAATTTTCCAGTTAAAATTGGATAACCACTATAAGGATCAATTTCTAATCCTGGTCCAATTGTATTACCACATCCAATATAATCTGTATATTGAGCAACTGCTTTTGCAATTGCAACATAATCTTCATTTGGGGAAAGCTTTGTAATAACTGGTTTATCAGTAACTCCTCTAACTGCTTTTATTACACCAACACCTTTTTCTGTATTACACATTGCTTTCATAACAGATTTTTCACCAGGTTCAAAATTTGGACAAGAGATATTAATTTCATGACCAATTCCATATTTATCAAATCTTACCACACTTCTCGCATAATCTTCTGGGCTATTACCATAATGAGAAAGTATTAGAGGTATTTTTCCACCATATTGTTCTAATTCTTTTTCAAAATCTTCAGGTTCCATTGATGGTAAGGCAAAAGAATTCATTAAAACGTTTCCATTCCAATATACTGTTGGATTTATATTTCCTAACTTTTCCATTGGTCCACTAGACTTTGAAACCCCAGCACCCATATTTTTCAATCCTATTTCTTCCAAATATTCAAAAACAGGTAAATAGCTTAGAATCCCACACGCATTAGTTATTGGTGGAAATATTGGTAATTTTTTCATAAACCTATTAAGAATACAAAAGGATTTAAACCTTAATTGGGATGCCTTTATTCAAGTCATGAAACTTCCAATCTTGATAATTAATTTTAACAGCTAGAACAGGTGTTGCGTTGAACTTTTTAGCAGCTTCTATTAACGTTATAAGCTGTTCATTATGTTGTTTTGCATAGAAACATTTTTTTCTAGACTTTACTTCTATCAATTCTACTTTACCAGTAGTGTCAATAGATATTAAATCGCATATTGCATCTTCGCCTTTGCCAGAACCAGCTATTCTATGAACCATTTTTCCTTCTTTTACCAGTTTCTCAAGCAGTTCGCGCTCCCGTCTAGAACCTTTTCCATTGGTTGGCATAATAATAATTAGCTTTTGGATATTTAAAGAATAATGAGACCCAAACACGTAACTCTTGAGCTGCCTGGGTATAAAAGTATTTTCTAAACCCGTCGAAAAAATTAACGGATAAGATTAATTGAAATTTTCCATATAAAAAGGTTTCTATGTTAGAAAATATATGTTAGTTATCGTTATTCCATACGCCTAAATGATTATTTTTCGCATAATTTTGCGCGTATATTAAAACTTTTTCATATTTTTTATCAGCTTCAAAAATAAAAACTTTCGCGTAGCCTTCTTCAAGCATCTGCGCATCAATCATTTTGTTTCCTAAGTAAACATAACGTAACAAACGGCCATATCTGTCTTTATTCGTATTATCTCTCTCTAACGTAACTGTTTTGAATTCTATTAATTCTTTTAAACGTTGCGTTGCTTCATAATAATAGTAATCATTTTTATCTGGCGCGTCTATTCCTTGAATACGTATGTGTTCGCCTGTAGAAATAACAAATGTATCACCGTCTATAACTCTCGTCACGTAAAATCCTGTTGGTTCGTTAACGCAACCTGAAACTAGTAAAATCAATAATAAAATAGTTATTATTTTCATGACATCTTCTAGTGAGTTAGAAATATTTAAAGCTTCCTTGCATTTTTCAAAAATGCCTCATAAATATCAGTTGCAAATTTAAAATATTTTTGCCTTTGTTTTCCGTGGAGATCCATTCTTCCTCGATTTCCTATTGAGAACATTATTTTAGGGTATGTGAATGGTTGTTGAACAGTTATTTCATGACAATCATAACGCAAACTATAATCATCCATTTTTTCTGGTAAAAATTTTATAAAGGATCCATCTTCATTATCATAAAATTCGTGTGATATATCATTGAAAACTTTACCTGCTATTTTCTTTACTTCAAGCGGTTTTATAAGATCAACGCGATTTCTATTTTTATCATGAATCTCTTGGTTGTAAAGTTCAAGATGTATCCTTTCAACCATTCTCATTCCAGGTTCCCATGACGGAGTGCCTTCGCCATCATATATCAAAACTCTCGGAGTTTGGTACATGCCAAATAGTGGAAATCTATCTGAAAACATCTGACATAGTATTTCTGACATAATTCAACTAGTATAGAAAAGGATTTAAATGCTTCTCAGAGACGCACGATTTAAGGAATTGATGAAAGAACTGTCTAAGAAGTAAAAATTTATTCCAAACCAGTAATATCTCTAGATTGCAATATGTATGTTGTCTCATCTTGCCCCACAGTAAATTCTATATCTTGAGGGAAACCAAACAATTGCTCAATTTCTAGTGCTTTATCTATTATTCCACTTGATTCCAAATCAGATGACGGATTTACACCAAACGGCAATTTAGAAGAATCTCCTTGCATTTTAAATTTTTTGGTTTGTTTATCGATTATTGCATAGATACCAGATTCTTCTCCTGATACAAGTTTTTCTCCTTGCATATAACCAAATTGGCAAGCCATTTCTGCATCAGAATTTGTGATAGGATTTTTAGTGAAAAATATTCCAGACATCTTAGCTTTAATAAATTCTTGTATCAACACATTCATTTTTGCTTTATCAGGATTAACCTTGGCAAACTCCATATATATTAAAGCTTCTTCGCTTTTCAAAGATTCTCTACATTTTTCAATGTACAATGGTAATTCATCTAATCTAATTGGCATAAAAGATTCAAATATACCAGCAAATGAATATTTATGAGAATCTTCGCATGTTGCTGAAGACCTTACGGATACGCTAGTTGCATTCAGTGCTTTATAATAATTTTTAAGCGCCTCTCCGTCAACATTTTCTTTCCATTCGGGCGTAACTACAAATCCATTTGGAACATCAAATCCATATTTTTTCAATATACCTTCATTTGTTGCTTTCATTCCATATATATTTGCGTATTCATTTCTTTTGTCAATATCATTTATATTAGATAACAACTCAATTGATGTCATAATTAAATAATAGAATATAAAAGGATTTAAATGCTTCTTAATTAAACAATTTAACTATTGTAACAATTTTTCAACCAAATCCATATTATGTTCAGGTATAAACCAATAGTGTTCAGGTCCACTATATTGTCCGGATTTATATGATTTGTAAACTTTTGTTTCTTCTATCTCGCAAAGAATACCTGTTAGATCTTTAAGCCCTTCAACAATAGGTTTTATTTCTTCTATATTAGATTTGGTTATGCCGTTAGACATATCCACTTCAAAAGACTTGGCTACTTCACTGATATGAAATCTTGGCCTTCACCAGGATGTTTGTCTATATTGCTCCAATTCCCGCGTTCTTCCATAAATCCATTCAAGCAATTCCAGATTATTGTCATCAAATGTAGCTATAAACCTCTGATCAGAATCTATTGCTTCTGTAAAATTTGTTTTATGTTTATCATATAAACTAAACTATACCAATGGGCTGTGATTTTTTTCTTCTTAGGCCAGAATATTCTTTGGGTAATAGTTGTGATGCCACGAGTCTTCTTTAGATATTTTCTTGCTGTTTTAACTGAGCAATCAGCCCGTTCAGCAATCTGAGAAGCTTTAACATTATTTAGATTTATATATGTACTTGAATAATCGTTGTCTATTAATTTTTTGTAGAAATTTCTTGTTCTTTCATCTAAAATTATTTCATATTCCATAATGCAAGTTAAACAAAAAAGGATTTAAACTCGATTTAAACCTTCTCAAAGATTACAATTTGCCGTAATGTCTTATGATGTTCTTCGAAATCTTCAAAATACTCTATCATTTTTAGTTTCGTGCTTGCTCTCAATCTTATTTTCTTTCCTTTAACTTCAAAAAATGGGAATATAATAATTGCTCTTTTTCCTGGTTTTAGTACTCGGTATATTTCTTCTAATGCTTTTTCATATAGCGGTTGAACTTCGTCTATTATTTGTCCTGCTTCTTTCATAGTTGGTGCGCTTCTCAACGGTGGGCCAAGATATGGTTCTGTGACCACCGCGTCTATTGTGTTTGATTCAAATGGTAGACTTTTGACATCTGCTTGCATTATTTTCTTATCTATTGTTATTTTGTATTCTTTTTCTAACCAGACTAAATTAGCAACACAATCTCTTATGCACTTTTCATCTAAATCAGAACCAATTATTTTGAATTTCATCAGAGCTGCTTCCTGAAGAACAGAGCCTATTCCACAGAACGGATCTAATAGTGTTCCGTCTGCTTTCGCTAGATTAATCATTATCCGACATAGTCGTGGCGGAATAGAAAATATTGCTCTCTGTTTCGGTCTTTCTAAATCTCTTTTTCTAAACTCGTAAGGATTATGAACTCCTATTGTTTTTCCTAGATAAAATTCTTTTCCAGAGCAGGCTACGATTTCAAATGATTTCTTTAGAGTATGTTTGTTTATCATATCTGTGTGAGTTACGAACGGTTCCTTTGTGTGCAAACATCCTGCTTTCATCTTATCTGATTTCATTTGTTCTTTAATCATCTCAGTGAAATGATTTTGGTAATTTTTAGAACCATAGGAGCTAACTCCGAAAGGTCCTGTTGAATCTTTGTAAATATTATAGAAATCATATTCATTTTTATTTGTAAGAACTTCAGCTATTTTCAATGTTCCACCCAGATCGTCTATGTCTGGCTTGAAATCTGTTTCTATTACGGCGAATTGATCTGTTGATTCTATTAGCTTAAATTTTGTTCTTGCCTCTAGGTATGCATTTATTTCTGCTAACGATAACATTGGGTTCTTTCCGTAAATGAATATGTATTGCATGAATAATGTTCGTGGTTAAGGTTTTAAAGTCTTTACTCCCCGTCTGGGTAAAGAAACTTTATGCTAAGCCCACTTACCAGAATGGTTCATGATTAAAAATGTTTCTAAAGAAGAGATCAATGTATGGATTAAAAAAATAGAAGATATTCATTTTGAAATAACCGGCAACCAAAACGATATGATTAATCGTGGTATTTTAGAACATATATTATTTGAATGCCTAAGAAATAATAAATATAAAAATAAAGAAAAGTTTGCTACATTTATTTTAATGGAAATTGCTATTAATCATCCATTCTGGGATGGTAATAAAAGAACTGCACTACTATCAGCCTTAAAATTTTTACGCACAGAAAATGAAAACACTGTAAAATTATATCCTCAGAGCTGGGAAGATAGAACAAATAGAATTGTAAGATTTATGGAAGATGTAGCTCAACGAGAATATGAATTCGATGATGTATTAAAAGTGATTAAAGATAGATTTAAATTAAATAAGTGATAAATATGTTCATGGACGAAAAACCGAAGTGGATGCAAGAAATAGAAAATGAAACTCCAGAAGAAGCAAGAAAAAAAATACGGGAAATATTAGCAGCCAATAAAAAAGTATTTGACGAATTAGCTAAACATTAGTTCTACCTCGGTGGATAAACAGTCTTTATGCTGTCATTAAACTTGTTCTAAATTATGGGTAAACTTAAAACTCGGTTAGAAACACATCGAATGTATCACGTATCTGGTTGCGCTAAAGAGATACGTTGTCCTAAAAATTTAGTTCGTTTTAACACGCATAATTCTAAGTTACATGAAATGATGAAAGCATCAGTTTGTTTTGATATTCAGAAGTCAGGTGGTGAATTCATAACAGAAGCGTGTAGAAATGATAACGGAGATATAATAGATATCATTTTTTTAGACCTTGGCGAAGAATTGGAAATTATTCATACTCACGGCTTAGAAAAAGCTATAACCAATGGTAGACGTATTGTTAAAGTTTAAATATTTTATTATCTTAAGTTTTATTTTCAGAGATGTCTAGAAGCTTTATTGTGTCTGTTCAACTTTTTTAACTTCTTCTTTTACTTCTGCTACTTCTTTAACTATTTCCTTAACTTCTTCTTTAACTACTTCTAGTTCTTTAGCTACTTCTGCCACTACTTCTTTTACTTCTGCGACTTCTTTAGCTACTTCTTCGACTTTTTCTACTTTTTCTTCTTCCATAATAAAGAAGAGTATATAAAACTACTTAAATGCATGTATTTTTGTTAAAAATTCAAATAGAAAGTCTTTTTATTTAGGCTATTACAATAATAAACATGGTATATATTGTAAAAAAGAACGGAAAAAAAGAAAAATTTAGTAAAGCTAAAATAATTAAAGCTTGCAAGAAAGCAGGCGCTACTAGAAAAACAGCTGGTGTAGTCGCTAACGTTATTTCTAAGAGAGTTGTCGAAGGAATGTCGGCTAGAAGAATTGGCGAATTGACAATACTTAGTCTTAAGTTAAGAGACAAAAAAACAGCTATCAGTTTTGCTAAATATTTCAACAAGAATTGGAAATAATTTCATTATTCACTTTTTAGCATAGATTTGATTAGAATTAAATTTTTTTAAACTTAAACTTGACCTGTTTCAGAGAACTTTTTCATTGCCTTTTCAATAATTACATGTGGTGCAAATCCTTTTCTACTACAAAGCTTAACAAATTCATCATAGATTTTTCTATCTACAATGTAATCAAGTTTCATTTTTTGTGGACCTGGTGCTGTTGCTGCCATACTTCTTATTTTATTCTATAATATTTAAAGACTTATTTAATCTTTTTATTCTATCAAGCATAATCATACTTTATGAACAGATCGATTCTTATCACTGGTGTGGCTGGTTCTGGAAAGTCAGCTATATGCAAAGAATTGAAGAAACTTAGTTACAAAGCGCACGACATTGAAAATATACGTGGTTTGTTTACAATGATTGACAAGACGACTGGAAAGCCTACTAAAGATTATGATAATTACGATTTTAAAAAGGTAAAAAAACATGACTGGGTGTGCGATAAAAAGAAACTAAAACGGCTGATAAAAAAGAATTCTGGACTTGTATTTTATTGTGGAATTGGATCAAATACAATTGATATAATTCCTTTCTTTGATAAGGTGTTTTTACTGAAAGCAAATAGAAAGAATACCTGTGAGAGATTAACTAAACGAACATCAAATGATTTTGGGCGCACAGCTGAAGTTCAAAAATGGATATTTACATGGAAAAAATGGTGGGAAGATAAAATGATTAAGCGTGGCGCTATTGTAATAAATGCCAATCGGGATATCAAAGAAATTACTTCTAATATTATCAAGAGAAGTGAAAAAGTTTAGTCTTTTTATCCAGCTACTTTCAATTAGTTTTATGTATCTAAGATGCCTTTTAGGATTTCACAAATGGGTTAAAACTAGTAAATCTAGAAAAAAATATTGTTCTTATTGTAAAATGCCATATGAACAAATGCAAATCAAAAACATAAAAAGTAACAAAGGTGGTAGAAGCAGATATATTATTCTTAAGCCTGCTGTAATATTTTCTTTATTGGGTATGATTTTGATTTTAATTGGAGTATACATGCCGAGTTTAGCCAGTAAATTAATTTTTATAATTTTAGGGTTTTTGTGTCTATTTTTTGCTAAGTTAAATACTTAATTTAGAAATTGTAATTAAACTATTTGAATTTTAATATTCCTGCTAAAGCCAAAACTATAATAGCTATCAATACTGCATCAAAAAATCCAAACAGTTTCCAACCTACTAAGAACACTATTAGTGAAAGCAATGAAATTTTTGACCAATCCATTGTTATTTTCTTTGCCATTATAACGCCTTTATTCTAATCAATAATAACATTTTAGGCATATTAAACACTTCTAAAAACAACTGGACTAACTCTTTTTATTCTACGACTTCTAACTATTCTTATGAATCTAAAATGTCTATTTGGTTTTCATAAATGGAGTAAGATGGGCGGACCGACTAATGTTGGAAGCGGTAAGTTCAGACAGATGTTTATTTGCACAGAATGCCAGAAAACTAAACAAATGGTATCGTGAGTCTAATGAAGAACGACGAGTGTACTGTATATCTTATTATTAAGAAAAGTGGCTGGGCGCAAAAGTATAGGAAGACTAAGAGTGGGTGGACTCAGACTACTAATGGTATAGTTCGGAAATTAACAGCAGAACAATTCTTATCTCATCTTTTGCCTGCATTGTCTATAAAGAAAAAACTTGTAACTGTTAAGATTGTTAAAGATAAGAAACTTAAATAAACGCGATTCTTAATTAATCTTATGAACAAACTTCTAAAACTTATGCTGTTCTTGATAATTGCTGTTATTCTTTACATTGCGTTAATTCATGAACCAGCTCACTATATTGCTTGTGTTGCTATTGGTGGCGATGCGACGTTTGGTTGGTCTGGATTTAATCCTGCTGTTTACTGTGAATTTAATGGCGCATCGAATGTTGCTATGTTCTTTATGTTTGTAGCTCCGTATCTGGTTGATCTATTCGTTCTCTTATTATTCTTAAAAGTTAAAAGAAACAAATGGACGTATTTCCTTCCTACTGTAGCGTTCATGAATACCATTGGCGGTGGATTGATTGCGCCACTGATAGAAATTCAGATTGGTAATGACTTTGTTAACATGGCTTTAGTTGGTATGTTTTGGTATGGTTATGTGTTAGTCATCGCTGCTATATTCTTATGGTTTACGTTTTATCGTAAAGATTTGATTGATAAAAAGAGACTTCAAGAAATCCTTAAATAAAAATTATCATCTATTGTCGTATAGATACATACGGTTATAAGGTTTCTTTATCAAATAAATATTATATGAGAACTATGAAACAATTATCAATTGAAGAAAAAGTTAATTTATATAAATCGAGTAATAATGATATAAAACATCTATTAGACAATGAAGCCAAAACCCAAGGATATGTTAATTACATACACATGGCATATGAAGAAAATTCAAAAGATTTTACAAGGACAGATAACTTAGAAAAAACTTCTGATAATCTAATAGAAGAAAGGAACTCGAACGAATTTATTAGTATATTGGCCTCAACCAACGACGATTCTGATAGATATTGGAGACGCCTAGAAAGTGATATGAAAATTCGTCGTGGACCAGGAAGAAGTTATATGACTACTTCTAAAAAGACAGGAGATTGTTTTTTCGATTAAGTTAGGACGTGTGGGTTAATTTACATTTTTGATAATAAGTTCTATATCTTTTGGGTACAATTCCAAAATCCTAGATTTCCTTTATACTTGATTGGTTTTATTTTCTTTGGGTTGGTTAGGACGAATCCATACATTGGAAACTTCCATTTTTTATTTGATCTAACTTGGCATTTGTTTTTGTCTTTCATTAGCTCTTTCAGATTATTATATTTTTTAATATCGATTAATGTTACTTTACCCAATATCTTCCCGGTTTCTAAATCGACCAGTTTTTTTAATTTGAGCTCATTCATATCTAGCTTTTGGGAAGAATGTATTAAGAATTCTCCTCTGAATTTTGTATTCCAGCTCCTTAGTTCGATGGTCTTAATCCCATTCATTATTAGATGCGCATAAGGTTGTTTTATGGTTAGAGCTTTCATAATACTATATTTCATTTGGTTTTATTAAATCTTATTTTATTAATTGACGTATACAAAAACACCATTTATAAGATTTGGCTTCTAATTATTATTATATGTTCGGCGAAAAAAAGTATATTCCAAACACTAAAAGAGATATTATTAATCGTATTAATGATGAAATATTTGCCGGAGATCGTGAACGTGAATGGCGTGATAGGGAAATAATGACAACAAAGAAAGATATATGCGATAATATACGATATATACAGCTTTCGCGTGAACCAATTAATATTCCAATAGAAACAAAACAAAATGTTATTAATCGTATTAATTCGAATTTGCCTGCGATGACAATGGATGATGTTTGTCGACAACAGTATTTTGAAGCTTTGGATCATCAAAACAGATTGAATGTAGAAGGTAAAGAACAGTATAGAAAATGTGGTAGAACTGTTCCAATATTAGACTGAATGTTTTGATTTTTTTAATCTTTTTATTTTATGGTTTCTAAATGATTTTAAGCAATTCGGAAATATCATTGATAATGTAATCTGCTTTTCCTTTGCTTTTTGATTCGCCGTATTTAGCAAAAACTGTCATCATTCCTAAACGTCGAGCTGGCGCCATATCTCTCTTGTAACAGTCGCCAATCATTACAGTTTCATTTGACTTGACATTCAGTTTCTTTAACGCTAACTTGTATGGCGCTAATCCTGGTTTCTTAACATGCGTATCGTTAAAAGTTATAACATAATCAAACATATCTTGCATATTCATTGATACTAGTCGTGTCCACGCTTGTATTCTCGGTGCGTCTGAAACTATAGCTAGCTTGTAATTTTTCTTTAGCTTAGTTAACGTATCAATCGTTCCTGGATATGGATAGATTAATCCTTCTTTGATTCTTTTGTATCCCACGATTCCTGCTGCCAGTATTTTATAGTCTACCTTGCCTGTTGCTTCTTTTAGAAATACACCAAATATCTTTTGATATTCCCATCCATATGCGTTATATAATTTGAACATTAACTTGAATGCTTTCTTTTTTTCCATCTTTAATCCGTTGTCTATCATTGCATCTATTGCTGCTTCAACAGCTAGTTTTTTCATTTTTACGAAGTCTATTAACGTGTTATCTAAATCGAATATGACAGCCTTTATCATAGAAGTAATATGAATGTAGATGATATAAATTTATTTTTTCCACTTTGGTTTTTTAACTAGCCAGTATTTTCTATTCCATAGTTTAGTTTTTCCTGTTTTAGAATCGATTTCATACATTTTTCCATCATGAATGACATCATGCGAAAGATACTGAAACTTTACGCATATGCTATAAAAATCATCTTTAATTTTGTTTACTTTCAAATCCTTTATAAAATTAGGATCAAAGAAAAAACCAACATCATACATGGCAGCAATTTCTTTTTCAGTTATAGGTATTTCTATCTTTCCTCTTCTGTTGTCTTCAGCTACTATTTTTATTTTCATTTAAACATCTCTTATAGAAATTTTATTTTCACATCAATATAAATAACATAGTTTAATTGTATAAAAAATATACATTACTTTTTATTTTACTCCCCGTGGAGGTAAATCATCTTTATGCTGACGCAACTCTTTTGTCTAACAAATGGACGAGATAGAAATAAAATTATTAAAAAAATTTCATAGACATAGAATTTGGGGCACGCATCATATTAGAGAAGATACGCTCCTTAAAGGATTTCCGTCTCATTTAAAATATCGCGTCAAAATGGCTGTTGAAGAGTTAAGAAATAAAGGATTCCTTATTAAGTTTCCAACCGGTCATGGTATGCAATGGTATGCGAACATTGAAAAATTTAAAGAAATTGAAGAAATAGTAATGTCTAATAATAATACATTAGATAAATAGTTATTTAAGAGTTAAAAAATAGTTGATAAATATGATAGACCCACCATCGGTATTTGTAACAGTTTTCGGAGAAACACCATTCATAAAAGTATTAGATTTCTTTCTAATGTACGATGATTTTGATTATTCTAAATGCCAGGTTGCAAATGAAACAGGCGTCGCGAGAATGACCATGGACAAGATCTGGAACGAACTGATTCGAAAGGATATAATATTTAAAACTGGCGACATAGGACGAGCTGAGATGTATCGATTGAATAAGAAAAATCCAATGGTAAAAGCGCTGTTAGACTTTGATTTGAAACTATGCGCAGTGGCTGCTAGAAATGAGATGCTTTCTGTTAAAGCATGAATCTTTTTATTCTACAGTTCTTAATATCTATTATGAAACATCCTAATGAAAAGATAATGAGAGAACTTATCAAATACACTAAAAGCCATAGTAAAGGTAAAAATAATAGCTCTGGTTGTTTTGTCGTTAAGGGAGATAAGATAATATCAAAAGGCATATCACGGGTTGGTGTGTATCATGATCCTACTGCTCATGGTGAAATGAATGCTATTAAAAAAATATGCAGAAAGCAAAAGAATTATCATCTGAAAGATTGTTGGATTTATTCTACACAGATTCCTTGCCCAATGTGTACTTCTGTGATTGTTTGGGCTGAAGCAAAAGGTATTGTGTGGGGATGGGATGGAAGAAAGGAGTGGGGTAAATTAAATATCCACCCAAAGGAAATACTCAAAACGGCCAAAAATGAAATTAAACTTTATGGTCCTTTCTTAGAAGATGAATGTTTGAAAGCTAGAAATATCTGATATATAAAATATTTTATAGATTAAAATAATATCTTTTTATTCACGTATTTCTAATAGATATCTATGGTTTCCCTTACGTTCTACGGCGGAGTTAAAGAGATAGGTGGAAATAAGATACTTCTGCAAGACGGTGATACTAAAATATTTTTAGACTTTGGTATGAATTTTAATGAACATTCTAAATATTTTACAGAATATATGCCACCTAGAAAATCATCTTGTATAACAGATTTAATGTCATTAGGATTATTACCAAACATTAAAGGAATTTACAGAAGAGATTATTGCAAACATATGGGAATTAGTGATCAGGAAGAGAATGGAATTGATGGTGTTTTGATATCTCATGCTCATATGGACCATATAGGTTATATTCATTTTTTGAGAAAAGATATTCCTATCTATGTTAGTCCTGAGACAAAGGCTATAATGGATATGTTTACAGAAACAGGTGCTGGTGGTTATACTGAATTTTCAGATGTTAAGCCTTCTTTTGAATTAATTCCTTTGAAAAGTGGTGAAGGTTTTAAGCGAAGAACATCTAGAGATGGGACAGAAAAAAGAGATATTAGAGTTTTTGAATTTAACAAGCCATTTAAGGTTGGTGATTTAGATGTTACTGCTTATAGGGTAGACCATTCTTTGCCTGGAGCTACTGCTTTTGTTATTAACACTAGTAAAGGTGGTTTGGTTTATACTGGCGATTTAAGATTCCATGGAAGACATAAGCAATGGAGTCATGATTTTGTAAAAAATGCAACAAAAGCTGAACCTACATTTATGATAACAGAAGGTACAAGGATAACCCAAAAGGAAGCTAGAACAGAGGAATATGTTCAAGAAGAAAGTGGTAAGGTAATTAAAGGTAAGAAAGGTTTGGTTATTGCTAATTTTCCTATAAGAGATTCTGAACGTCTGCTTACGTTTTACAATACTGCAGTTGAAAATAATAGAAAACTTATTATTGAAGTTAGACAAGCTATTATGCTTGATTTACTGAGCAAATATGGAGTTAATAATCTTCCTAAATCAGATGATAAAAACATACTTATATTTTATCCTAAAAAGAGTTGGGGGTTAGTTGGTAGAGAAGATTTTACTAATGAGCAAATTGAACAAGACTATAGTAGTTGGGAAAAAGGTTTTCTTAATTGTAAGAATATAATTACTGCTCCTGAAATTGCTAAGAATCAAGATAAGTATATTATGTTTATGAACTATTTTCAATTGAATAATTTATTAGACATTAAGCCTAAAAATGCGATTCATATACGAAGTATTTGTGAACCATTTAATGAGTCTATGGAATTGGATCAGGAGAGAATAAATAACTGGTTGAAATTATTTGGAATGTATCCAGAGCATAAAATACATTCTTCTGGTCATGCATCTGGTCCTGCTATATTTGATATGATTGAGACGATTAAGCCAAAAGTTTTGTTTCCTATTCATACAGAAATGCCTGGAAAGTTTAGACATTTAAGTATGAAAGTTAAAATGATTAAAGAAGGAAAGACTTACAAAATATAATTTATTTCTTAATCAGCTGATCGATTTTTCTTGTTAGTTCTGTCATCTGTTTATCGTCAAAATAAGATTCGCCACAGTTCTGGCATTGAAGTTGCTCTAGTTTAGATATTTTTATTGTTCCAGGATTGCTTCTCTCTAATTCCATATCTTTCTTAACTGTCTTTAGATCTTTGCTTCCGCACTCAACACATTTTTTGATTAAATTTTGTTCCATTTGTTTCACCTTGTTTATTATTTGCCCGTTCATTTTAATCACACATCAAACAGGCACGCTAATCAGTTGCTTCTCTTCAGGTTTCAAATAAGCGCTGGCCAGCTCTAATCCTATTTTCATCAATACTTTCACATGTTGGCTTGCTGTATTTAATCTGTATAATTCGGCTTTTCCGATTGTTCTTGTTTTTATTATCATTTCTTTATCGATTAAATCTGTCCATATTTTTTCTATTGTTATTCTTGATATTCCGACTTCGTCAGCTACCTGAGTTTTTGAATAGTCGAAACTTGGAAAAGTTAAGAAAAAGTCTAACACTTTTATGTACGGACTTTCGCCGAATGTTTCTAAAAAAATTGACTCTGCTTTCATAACATATAGTAGTATATGCTGATATATAAAGATTATGTATTGGTTGTATATTTATTATACATTAGAAATAAATAAGAGTTTTGCCAATTATGCATATGGTTGATATAAAGAAAAAAGATGTTTCTACGGAGGAATTGGAAGTCGCTTTATTATACAAAATGTTTATAATGAGAGCTGGCATTAAACGTCATATCTATGAATCTGATCTTCCTAAGGGGTTTCCGTCTCATTTGAGGAAAGATATAATGAATGTCGCCAAGGAACTTAACAGAAAAGGGTTTCTGGTTGAATTTCCGCACGGTAAGGAACACGCGTGGCAATTGAATTTAAATCGAATAGACGAAATCAGGAAGAAAATTGAAAAGTTCTACACACTATAGATAATCTGTCCACTAATCTAAATGAATATAAACCTGCTAACGTTAAATTATATATGATAAATCCTAAAGTTATTTATCCTATACATACTGAGTATCCTGGCAAGTTTAGGGATGTTTCGAGTAAGGTTAAGATGATTAAGGAAGGACTTGAATACAAACTCTAAGTTATTTTTTCTTATATCTAAATATCTTATTGTAATCATCATGATCAACTATTTTCAGAACAAAACATATGATTTCAATTTCATTTCCCTGCAATGTGTATAGCATTCTCCAATAACCAGTCAAATCAACAACGAACAAATTATCTGTTGGAATTCTGCTTTCTTTAATTAGTTGTTTTGAGACTTTGCTCCCGTACATCGGATTTATTCTAATCAATTCTATTTTATTGTTAATTGATTTTAAAATCTGTTGATTTTCTGAATTTAGAATCCCCTTACACTGTTCTTCATATGTTAATTTGTTAAGCTTTTCAAATTCATCTAATGCATCATCAACAATTCTTATAATTATTTTTCTCATACTTCAATCATCCTGGCGTTTTTAATCATCTTTAGAAACTCAGGACTGTCATTTCTTATCCACATGATGCCTTTCTCGCCGATCAGTATATCTCCTTTATTTTCAAGATATGCTAAAACTACTCTTAATGTTTGATCCATTACCTTTGTTTTCAATTTACGTTTCAATCCCTCAATAGATATTGGATCGTCAGCATTTTGTATAGCTTCTTCTACCATCAATACTGTTTTCAGAGTAGGCCAGTGGTATATCTTTTCTATGTTTAGCCTGATTTGTTTTCCAGATGATTTATGCCCAGATGTCATAATACTACATATATTGTTATATGTATATATACTTGTATGTTCTCTGTCACCAGACATATTTTATCACTGTTCTTCCTTTAGCATAAAGACTGTTTACCCTATTAGGGAGTAAGCTATAAATCTGCTCAATATTACTAATTATATATGATAAATCCTAAAGTTATTTATCCTATACATACTGAGTATCCTGGCAAGTTTAGAGATATATCTGCTAAAGTTAAAATGATTAAAGAAGGTAAGGAGTATAAGGTGTAAATTATGAAATCAACAATATTTATGGATGGTGAAAAGTTTACTGAAACTGATTTTGGTAGAGAAGAAGATTTTGAAAATTTAGTTATTGAAAAATCAAAATTATTGTTTGGTTCGAATACCATCTATTTTAACTTAAAGAATAAAATAAAATCACAGTTTTTAGGAAACTCCATTCCAGATGGATTTCTCTTTGACTTTAAAGATAAGGAAAATCCGGAATTTTATATAGTAGAAGTTGAATTAGCTAAACATGATTTTTACAAACATATATTTCCGCAGATAACTAAGTTTTTTGCTTTTTTTAAGAATCCAAAAAGTCGTAATGAACTCGTTGAAACATTACATCAATATATTCAACTGAACGCCAAATTAGAACAAGAATTTAAGAGCTATCTTGGTAAAGGAGAATTATACAAAGCACTTAAAGAAATTATAGAGAATAGCCAACACATTCTTATTGTAATAGATGAAAACAAATCAGAATTTCAAGAAATAATGGAAACATACACAGACACATGGGATAAAATGGTTAAGATAGAAATACTGAAACAATACACCGCAAATGAAAAAACCATTTTTACTCTTAATCCTGATTTTGAAGAAATTGAACTTGTAGAACCTTTAGCAAGAGAAGAATCAGAAGAAAAATATACAGAGAATTTTCATCTTGATGATATTAGTGAAGACACTCAAAATTTATACAAAATGATAAAGGAAGAAATATTGAAGTTGGGTTCTAATATTAGAATTAATCCACAAAAATATTATATCTCTTTAAGAGATAAGAAGAACTTTGCATATTTAGACATGAAAAAGAAAAAGATAAATATTTCTATAATGCTACCATATGAAATCGGACAAGGAATGATAAAATATCATAAATTAAGACAATATACAGAAGGTATACAAAAATTTTATGGGTCTTCTTCCTTTCAGATAATTGTAGAAAATAAAGATAATATCGATGAGGTTTTAAAACTATTAGCAGAAGCATATAAACAACAAAATAAATAAAGAATTATAGAGGAATGAAATATGAGATTTAACAAAGATGGACAGGAACATGTTGCGTTTAAAGAATTTACACTAACAGATGGTACAATAATAGGCATCTTTCAGGGAAATAGGGGCGAAAAACCAGATTTAGATATTCTCATTAAATATCGATCACCTAACGCTAAAAGAGATAGAACACCAAAACATATTCATTGGGTTATAGATATTCTAATAAAAAAGCAATATGATAAAAAGCTTACTTTAGAGTTTGTTAAATATCTTAGAGATATGTGGGAACTGGTAGAACCATTTAGAACAAAGGAAGAACAACAACACTGCAAATTAACACAAACATCGGTTGACAAATTAAAAAAATTTGATGCACTTAACAAACATGGAGAATATGGTGTAGAATTCATTGGGCATTTAATAGAATTAATGATGAGAATGGAAAAAACAGGTTTGGGAAGAGCATTTATGTTCAAAGATGTTTTAGATGCAATACTTCAAGAAAAAGATATATTCTCAATTGTCGCTAAAGCAACGCATGGCAGAAATGGTTAACTTGCGTAATTAGTAACAACAACTTCACTAATTGGTCCTCTTTTTGTAGCATCGCAATTTATCATTCTGTTGGCCTTTACTGTATGTATGTTATAATCTTTGTAGAGATTTTTAATAAATTTTGTGTTGCTATTTGAAAGCATGACTTTACAACCGCGTTTATCCAATTCTCTAAATACTTCTGCTAATCTTATTTGTTCCTTTTCTAGGAAATTATCCTTAGTATATGTTGTGAAACTTTTGCCTTTCTTTAATGGAAAATAAGGCGGATCAAAATAAATAAAATCTCTACGTCTTGCATAATCCAAGACCTTATCAAATGGCATTAGAAGAATTTTAACATTTTTTAATAACTTAGACAAACATCTCAAATCATTATCTTTGGTAATTGATGGATTTTTGTAATTCCCCATCGGAACATTAAATTTACCTTTGGAGTTTACTCTATATAATCCATTAAAGCAGGTTTTATTCAGATAAATAAATCTCGAAGCCCTTTCTACATCAGAAAGTATGCTCGGATTCAATTCCCTTATTGCATAATAATATTCTTTGTTATGATTTTCTTTATGTTGTTTTAACTTTAAGATAAGCTCTTCAACGTTATTTTTAATAATATTATAACAATTGATTAATTCTTCATTTACATCCGAAAGATAAACTTCCTTAAGATTGTTTTTTTGTATGATGTAAAGTGCTACTGCTCCTCCACCAACAAAAGGTTCAAAATATCTTTCAGCTTCTTTCGGAAAGAATTTTTTAAACTGCTCTAGCAGTTGTCTTTTTCCACCAGCCCACTTAACGAACGTTGGTATATTAGTTTCCATAAGAATCGTCCTTAATTAATATTTGTCTTGATTATTATAAATACGTTACTTCAGAATAAAGACCACATTCACTGTGAGTAGTAAAAGGATATAAATCATGATAGATATCTAACATCATGGTTGAACATAAGATAATCAAATGCCCGTTCTGTAAAGAAGGAGATATAGAAACCCTATTTACACCTAGACGTTCTCAAACAATGGTAACAAGAGCTGCTGGTAGAAGTAAATCTTATAGTGTAATGAAAGATGAAAAATATACAGTTTCTTCTGACAATTGTCCCAAATGTGGTAAATCTAAACAAGAACTACAGAAAGCCCTAATGCATGGTATTGTGCCTTCAAAAGAAGACGTAATACGTCGTGCTAAAGAATCAGGATTACCGTTAAGATTCTAAATAGTAGTAATACCCAACTTCTCTAATTTCTTAAATTTAACATAAGCATTAACAAGATCATCATATTGCTTCTGAGTAAGGTGTATCATAGGACTTTAGTCTTGTTAAAAACAGAATATAAACAATGAGTAAACTCTATGGTAAGGATAAAACCAGGATTACCGTTAAGGTTTTAACATCAATATTTCATGATTCCGCTAGTAGTTGTATAGACTGGATTTATATATTAATATATTTAGTATACTTATTATGAAAGGGGGGCCATATATTTTTTCTTATTAGACGTGGTTCCCGACTAGAAAATTAATAAGTTTAAGGCGATTTGATATGGCGCAAAAAACATGCAGGGTAGAAACGATTCAAGTCAGCATTAATCAGCGCAATTTTAAAGGTTTTTTAGATCTGCCGATTATATTTGAAAAGGGTGAAAAAAATATTATAGCTTCTATCCCTATCTATAATGTAGCTGTGCAGGGTAGAACACAAAATGAAGCTAAAAAAAACCTAAGAGAAGCAGTGGAAGTATTCTTCGAGGGAGAAATAGGTAAAGAGCTATTGCTTCAGAAGATAAAACTGCCAAATATATCAGTGCATTTGAAAGAAATGAACTTCCCCATGCCAATCAGCAAACACGTATAAATTCATCTCTATCGATATTAAGCTGTTTTAGAATCTTTACTAAAAGACTTCTATCTATATCTCGATTGGTATTCTGAACTACACTAGCATATAACACACTATTGATTCTTCTATGAACTCGCACATGATCTCCTCTACCCATGGTAGTTTCACAATTAAAGTGTTTAACGAGAAGCTTAATTATTTCTCTGCCGTTTCTGACTGGAAGACTTGGTGTCATGCACTCAATCCTTAATATTTTGTTTGTGCTGAGGTTTTATAAAGTTAAAATTCTATTCTCAGAATATAACTTTCCAATACTCGATGAATACTATCCTTATAGTAGTATATAAGAGTGCAGTGTTGTTCGACAATAAACGTTTATAAATTTAAAAAATTGGAAAATTGTTCAAAAATATGCTAGAGAAAATATAATACGTCATGCTAAAGAAACGGGATTGCCATTAAGGTTTTAATAGAATACACATACAGATAACATGTAATCAATCGTTCTACTCCCTGCGGGGATAAAGAAGATTTAAATATATGACCGATGCTATTAATTATTAGTATGATCCCCAGTGATCCCGCGTGGTTGCTGGATGTTAATTCTCTTGTGTTATTTATGGAAAGCACTATCGTTTTTATAGACGGCGCATATTTGGCAAAAGTATCTAAGCATTTCGGAAATGGTAAGTATCTTAAAATCGATTATAACCAGTTCGCAATGACGCTGGCTAAAGACAGCAATTTTCAGTGCAGTAAAGTCTTTTTCTATGATGCCCCGCCGTATCAAGATCCAAATCCAACACCGGATCAAAACCGCAGGAAAGCCGGTTATGACAAACTTATCAATAAATTAAGGAAGGCTCCAAATTTTATCGTTAGAGAAGGAAGATGCCAGAAAATCGACAATAAATACAAACAGAAAGGAGTTGATACGCTGATAACAATGGATCTTATGGAAGTTCCAAATGACATTAAAACTATTATTCTTTTCACTTCAGATACGGATTTTGTTCCAGTAATAAAAGAAATAAGAAACAGAAAAAAAATTAATGTTATATTGTATTATTACAGCGATCGTAAAAGAAATTCAAATTTTTCAATGTCAAACCATATAATAAACGTTTGCGATATTTCTAAATTAATCACCAAGGACTTCTTTGATAGAAGTTTGTTAAAATAGAAATTCTTAATAATCACCAACTTAGTAAATCGACGGAAAACATTGGTTAGATATAAATCATCCGAACTACAATAATAAAATATGGAATACCGTCAAATAATAAATACCATAAAAAAGCATTCTAGTATACTATTCTCAAACTCAGCAAAAACAGCTAAAATGCAAGAATCTGTAGATGTTTACAACTTTATACGATCTAAATATCAGAAGAAGGAATTAAATAACGCATTCAAGTTTATGTTTAGATCATTCTACAGATTAGATAATGCGGGGCTTTCAGATAATCAGAAGATTAGATTCTTTGAACTTTTAGAGAAAAAACAGACAGATTTAGCATATATTCTAAACGAATTGTATAAAATAAAAACAAGAAAGAAGAAGAATAGCATACAGTTTAGCTTTGCATCTAAACTGATACATACTTTAGACAACGATAAACCAATATGGGATAGACAGGCTACAAAGATTCTAAATCTCTCTCAAATAAAATCAGGTAAAAAAGATAAAAGAATTAATGACGCGGTAAACAAATATGAATCTCTTAACACCATAACATGCGATCTTCTAAAAATGGAAGAAATAAAAGATATTATCAAAAAGTTTAGAAAAGTATGCCAAAGAACAGATGGCATATCCGACATGAAAATATTAGATTTCATTCTCTGGAATGCTGGAAACAAGAAATAGTCAACTTCATTATTTGGTTTTTTTAAGTCTCTTATACAGTACATTCATAATAACATGAGAAGCTCCATCTGTATCAGAATTCAACATACAAGCATATCTCTACAAACTCTACAAACGCCACAAACAGAACAAAATGGTCTGTAAAGTCCCCTACAAGTGCTACAAGTTACATAATAACTAAAAAACTTGGATTAGTTTTTAGCTAAAACTGTAAACATAGACATCGAGTAAAAGAAAGCTTTTTATGCTAAAAATAACATATATTTCTTAAGTAAGGATACCTTGTGTATCGCCCAAATAGGTTCGACCGAAAGGGCGTTGCTTGGCGACGGGGTATAATACCTAATCCTTACCCATTTTAATTATTCACGTATCTGGTGTCATTATATTTATTAATGTGTTCCACAAATCAAACCGTCTTCTCAGTATCAAAATTCAGTATTCAAACATACTGTACGGATAATTCACTACCGCCGGTGGTAATAATCTTTATAACTTTAGAAAAACAAGAACTCAATAGTTGATGGATATGAATGATAAAAAGGATAAATTCATGAAAATATTCGCAAACATACCTGAAAAAATAAGAGGGGAAGACATAATAGCTGTGATTGACGACAAACCGTTCACATGGAACAACGCGATGATAGAAATCAAAAATAATTCTGAAACAGGAAAAAAAATAATAAAAATGCTTGAAAAGGTCGGTGTGTTATGAATAAAGAAAAAATAGATCATGATATTAAAAATTTGATACTGTGGAGAATTGAAACCAACACTCCTAAAAATTTCAAATTATCGATGGGAAGCTCTGGAACGTTCACAAAGGATGAAATGAAAAAACATGTGGAAAACGAAGATAAAATCGGAGTTGAAATAATAAATATGCAACTTAAATTCATCAGAGCTCTTTCTAACGGTCAAATCACAAAAACTTTGGCAGAAGGATGATTTAATGAAAGTTATGCTTGTAACGAGACCGAGATATGACGATGCGACAGAATATCTTTTTTATTATGCCGGTCTTATTCTTAATGAAAGCGGTTCAAGAGGAATTCCGTTTATAGATCTTAAACGACCGAAATTAACCAAGAATACTCTGACGGCGATAGTCAAAGAGAAGAAACCAGAACTGGTATTTTTCAATGGTCACGGAGATGAGAAAACTATTTATGGCGATAAGGTGGAAGGAAATGAAGAAAATTTAGTCAGTGAAGGAGAAAACGATTGGATATTAAAATCAAGAATAACATATGCCAGAGCATGCAACGCTGCAAATTCACTTGGTAAGAAATGCGCAGACGGATGTTTTATCGGTTACAATAACCCATTTTGTTTTTGGATTGATGATAAATGGTCTGCCAAACCGTCAAACGATAATACTGCAAAATTATTTTTAGAACCGTCTAATGTTATAATCAGCTCATTATTGAAGGGGAACACTGGCGATGAATCTGTTGAGAAATCAGTTCAGTTATCAAAGAAAAATATGCTAAAATTATTAAAAGATAAAGAAGAACCTGGAGCTGTGCAATCTATAATGCTCATTTGGAATAATATGGAAGGATTATCGGTGATTGGAAACGGAAATATGAAATTCAATTAATGTAAACAATCTATCCAAATTCTTATTAACCAATAACCCAATAATCATCGTTTTAAAATATACACCCAACTATCCAAATTCCTTTAATATACCAAACCCAACTAAACTAACTGTTGTCCATATAATAACTCAATCTACGAGGCGAACAAAATGACATTAATCGAAGATTTAGGAAAAGTAGAAGACAACGCAGTACAAAAAATAACAATAGAAGTAATCTGTCATAAAAACATATCAGGAAACCAAGTAACAGACGTAGTAAGCAGCTTAAAGAAACGTCTAGGTGACGAGAAACTGGAGTGCGAGATCAGCAACGTGGAAGACAGAGTGCACGTATTAATGAAAACAGGACAATAGAGGTGAATTATTGCCAGTAAAAATATGCCCAGATACAGTAATAGAACATCTAGCTTCAGTAGTAAAGACAGTTAGAAACCGATTTAAGATATACAAGTGTAGCTGCGGCGCTTTTCATGTGTTCGATAAGAAACAAAGGATACTATTCGTTCATCACGGTACGTTAAAGGAAATTGTAAAGTATTATAACGCCTATGTAGATGAAGTAGATTATACAAAAGTACTGTACAAAGTAAAAGGATGGAAAACAGACGGATTAAAGAAAACGATATTGAAACGTTAACTACTACCGCCGGTGAAAGTAAGTTTTATTCTAACGTAATGTGAATATATCAACAACAGAAAGATATATAAACTAAAGTTAATACATATAAACTATGATTAATACATATAAACTAAAGTTAACTGGTTTACAGCAAGAAATAATAAGATTAATGTTCGTAAAAACAGGAACACAACTAAATCAAAGACAAATATCAAAACTGCTTGAAGTATCTCAGCCAGCTGTCATGAAAGCGCTGCCGGAATTAGAAAAACAAGAATTAATCAAAATAAGTCAAGATAAAGAATCAAAAAGATGGTCCGTGGAATTGAACAGAGAAAATCATAAAGTCATGCAGTTAAAACAGATAGATAATTTAAGGCAAATATACGAATCAGGTCTGGCAGATTACTTAGAAGAAAAACTAGCTGGATCAACAATAATTTTATTCGGAAGCTATTCAAGAGGAGAAGATACAATAACATCGGATATCGACATCGCGGTGATTGGAAGGAAAGAAAAAGAACTTAAAATAGAAAAATTTGAAAATGATCTTGAAAGAAAGATAAATGTCAATTTTTACGAAACGTGGGATATACATAAAAACCTGAAAGAAAACTTGTGCAATGGAATTGTTTTGGCAGGCGGCGTTAAGTTATGAGAGCAATAAGAAATTTTGAAGAATTCATAAAAGAAGGAACTATAAAAATCGTCACGCCAGACAGACCAAGAGCTGAATTTTTAATCAGAGAAGCTAATCAGGAATATGAAACAATGTTAGAGCTGTTCGGTTCCAATATAAACGACAAAATAGCGAATATTCTTGTAAAATCCTGTTATGATATACTGATGGAAATTATAAGAGCAAAGATGTTTTTGAAAGGATATAACGCGACTGGAAAATCCGCGCATGAATCAGAAGTATCTTATCTTAGAATAATTGGAATCTCGGAAAATGATATTCAGTTTATTGATCAGATGCGCTACTTCAGAAACGGAATGCTTTATTACGGAACAATCGTGGATAAAATATACGCGGAAAAGGTTCTAGAATTTACAAAACGCATTTACATCAAATTAAAAGAATCAATAAAAATTCAATAAGTGCAATATACAAATTTTTAATAATCATAAATTAATAATTGTCGTTCGAAAATATACATCCAACAACCCAAATCCCTTTAAAACCGTCTAACCAACTAAACTAACTGTTGTTAATCCGTACTCAATCTAAAAAAGGTGAAAATAATGTCGCTAATCGAAGATTTAGGAAAAGTAGAAGACAACGCAGTACAAAAAATAACAATAGAAGTAATCTGTCATAAAAACATATCAGGCACGCAAGTAACAGACGTAGTAAACAGTTTAAAGAAACGTTTAGGAGACGACAAAATAGAGTGTGAAGTGTCTAACCGAGAAAACATAATACACGTACTCATGAAAACAGGACAGTAATGCTATGAAAGAAAATATAAAAGATAAACTATTAATGCCAGAAGTAGTGCTAAGACATTCAGACAAAGGATTCAAACTAAAACCAAGACAAGATAACGCTTTCGTAATAGATATGATACTTGACGGGTTTGACTTAAGCTAAATACTCCCTACGAGGGTAAAGAAGATATAAATATCAAATCTGCGCATAACTCAATATGGCAAAAAATGAGATGTACATGGTACTCGCCATAATAGGTATATTCTTAGTTGTTGTATCACTGCCAGCAATACAAAATTCAGTCGCAGCAGGAAATGCAATGGCTGTCTTCTCACCAACTGCTATAATAGGTCTATTGCTGATAATAGGAGCAATCGCATTAAACAGGTGAATTATATGATCAGCACTGAAAAGAGTCTGTTAAATTTAAAATATCAGAACCTGCTTAATTGGAGATCTATAATCTTCGGTCTTTACTTTGTATCAATCGCAACAACAGCAACTTATCTGATAGGATTTTACCAGTCGCCTCTTGTGTTTGCGCCTGCGCTATTTCTTATAAGCTATGTTATCTGGATGATATTCAATTATTTCAAATATTCTGAAATAAAAAATCAACTGGACGGCATTGAAAAAAGAATTGAAACTCTTGAATTCGGAAACAGCATGAAATAAATTTATGCAATTTACTACCATCAGTGAAAGTAAAATTTATACTGATATAACTTAATGTACCAACAATAGAAAGATATATAAACTAAAGTTAATACATATAAACAAAAGTGGATAGGTGTAAATAAAAATGGATACGTATAAACTAAAATGGACACGACTGCAATCAGAAATATTCAGACTTCTTTGTATCAGAGCAAGACAAAAATTAAATCTGAGAGAAATATCAAGATTTTTAAAAGTTTCTCCAACGGCAGTTTCTAACGCTTTATTAAAACTAGAAAATAACGAACTAATTAAGGTTCAAAAATCAGAAAAAATGAATCTCGTATCAGTTGAACTTAACAGAGATAGTGAAAAAGCAATAAATATGAAAAGAGTAGAAAATTTAAAATTAATTTATGAATTTGGTTTATGCGAGTTTCTGTTTAACGAATTTCCAGGTGGAACCATTATTTTATTCGGAAGCTATTCAAGAGGAGAAGATGTATACGCAGAAGCAAATGAAAATAGATCAGACATCGATATTGCAATAATTGGTGTGAAGGAGAAAAATCCGGATTTAACAAAATTTAATAAAATGTTTGAACGAAAAATAAATATTAACTTTTATGAATCATGGGGAAAGATACATAAAAACCTGAGAAATAATATTCTTGGAGGTATTTTATTGGAAGGGGGTGTTGATATATGAAACTACCAAAGAATTTTGAAGAATATATCAAAGAAGGAATAATCAAAAAGTGTTCAATTGATAAAAACAGAGCTGATTTTCTAATAGAAGAAACGAAAAAAACGTCAAACGGTTTAAAAGAAAGAATCGAAAAAATAGGAATAAATGAAAATAATGCAAATTCGATAATAAAAGATTGCTACGATATCATGATGGAACTAATTAGAGCCAAACTTCTATTGGATGGTTATAATTCATCTGGACAATATGCACATGAAGCAGAAATTTCTTATTTGAAAAAATTAGGATTTCCCGATGTTGAAATTTCATTTTTAAACGAATTAAGATATTTCAGGAATTCTATAACATATTACGGAAAAATCCTTAATAGCGAATACGCCCATTAGGTTCTTATTTTTCTAAACAAAATGCACCCAAAATTAAAAAACTTATTTAATTTTTAACATACAAATTCTTATTAATCTACGCATCCATATTCTATTATGTTCCAAACACCAGCAGGACCGTGGTTCTCAATATCAGAATTCAACATACAAGCATACTGCGAAGTACAATTAAAATACAGATGGGCTGGAATAAAAATAACAACACCCGCCATGACAATGGGAACTCAAACCCACGAACAAATAGAACAACAATTCGCAGAAGATACAAGAGAACTTGAAGAAGTAACAATAGAAGAGGCGTTAGAACTAGCTAAACAAGGAATAACTACGGTAGCTCGCGAACTACATATCTCATCAAACACATTCCGGCTAAATGGAATTATAGATCAAATCGAAATAGGACCTAACGGAATTATTATTCTTGACGACAAGCCTAGTGACCAACCGTATTTCGGATCAAAGGTTCAACTGTTCATGTATGCTATAGCTTTCAAAGATCATTACAAACCTGATTTAGATATACATGTTAAAATACGACAGAGTAAAACACAGAAAATCGTTTGGGAAGATACGTTTAACGAAAAGATTCATGAAGAAATGATGGAAAGATTACAACGTATGAACGAACTCGCTTTAGGCAAACGTGAATTTGAACCAACTCAATATGAAGTCAAGTGTAGAAATTGTACATATAGAGAAATGTGTAAAAAGAACGTTTAAATCCTTTTCTAACGAATACTATTTATGGAAACAGCTTTTGTCTTAGTAAGTTTTGGAACCTTTGATGACAAAGATGGATTAACACGTTCTGCCGATGGTTATAGCACAGCAATTAAACAATTGAAAGCACTTCCATATGTCAAAGAACTTACAGAATTATTTGAAGAATATAGTGCTATAATAAAAATAGAAGGAAAAGACTTCAAAGACATTGGAGAAAAAGTACAAGAAATGCGAAAGGTTGAAGATATTTATAATTTTAAAACACTAACAGGAATTAATCTTGAGCAATGGAATAAAACTATTCCTCACGTGGAGAAATGAATTTTATACTGAAGTAACACACAGCGTATTCTATGGGAGATAACCTTATATATCAATTGATATATGATATAAATATGCCAAAAAGATTTTCAATTGAAAGATCTCCAACACTAGACACTGTCCTAATGGTCGAAAAAACCATAGACAAATATGGTGGAGAATTCAATAGAACTCAAATATGGAAGAAACTACCAAGAAAAGTCATGTGGCAAACATACGTAATAATAATAGATTATCTCCTACACACCAGCAGAATTGCAACTGATCGGGATGGAAAGTTATGCTCCATATGGAACCCGAAACTTGCAAAGAAGCTGGCACGTCGTAAGGAGACTAAAATATGATAATATCATCGAAGGTAATTTTTTTAAACAAAAAATTAGAAAAGGAAATAGGTTCTTTAAACGAAAATAACCCAACAAGAAAAGCAATTTCAAAAGCTGTAGCAGAACTAAAAACAAACGCATTTACAGGTGTGCAATTACCAAAAAGATTAATACCAAAATACTACATTCAGAAATACAAAATAAATAATCTCTGGAAATACGACATGCCGGGAGGATGGAGACTTCTATATACCGTAACTAAAAACAATGAAATAGAAATTATTTCAGCAATTATCGAGTGGTTTGACCATAAAGATTATGAAAGAAGATTCAACTATTAACTATATTCTCTCCAAGTATGACCACACTTGCAACATCTATAGAATCTAGTAGGTGGTTCATCTGATGCACGAGTTTGTTGCATCCACCAAAAAGCTTCACCATGATCACATTTTGGACAAGACATATCTGTCTTAGGTAAAACATCAATATTAACTTTCCTATCAACAACTACAATTTTTTCAGGCTTCTTGAAAGTAGATACACTTAGCTTAAATCCACTTTTATCTTTAACATTTTTCTTCTGACCGCATTTTCGGCAAACCAGAATAGTGTTCTTTCCTTTCATTTGAGGAATCAAAACTGAACTGCATTTATCACAGAATTCTATATCATTCACCTTTCCTAAACAATATCCAAGAAAGTATTTAAAACTATACTATCCCAGTAACCTGCGTAAAGATCATTTTAACCCAACCCAGTGCTGGTAACAATAAAACAGTCTTTCCGTGAACTAAACTTTTAGATATAGGCTGATCTGGAACTGAATTTCTATCTCCCTTAGTCGTAAGCGTATCTCCTTCTATCTTAACAACTCGGTGTATTATTGGATAACCCATTGCTGACTGATAGACAACAATATCACCAACTTTATACTCACCGCGTTGAACAACAAGCATATCACCTACACTAAATCCATTAGAAAACTTCCATTTATTAAAATCTTCTTTAGTATAACCATTTGTTGTATACCATGCTCCGCACACAGACCAATAGGAATCAAAAGAATTATCATAACTTACGACGTTCTGACCACAAATGTACGTTGGAGACGTCGGTTGAGGAGACATTGTACACAACGAATTCGTTGCGTGTTCCATGCTACATGAGAATACTGAAACAATAGGCGTACTTGTTTGAAGCACAGCGCCGGATAATTGTATTGCGCCAAAAGCTATAATATATCCTAAAAATATGTAAATAATTAATCCAAACCAACCATCTGTTAATTTGTCCCATTTACGTTTTATTTCTTTATAAGACATAATAGAAATATAGCTATTGATTATTTAATGTTATTTCTTAAGTGCTCTTTTAACTTCAGCTTCCAAATCTTCACAGTCGTTAATAACCTTGTTGGTTGCTTTTTCTAAATTCTTTAAAGCGCCTGAGCCACATGAAATTAACTTAGGTTGTTCTGTAAAAGGATGTTCCTGAACAGCTGCGATTTCTCCACCAATTGCCCAACCAGCAGTTGCTATAACTTGTGATAGAGAACTATTTTCACCAGTCAATTCTATTCTGACTTTTTCTTTCGTATTTTCTAGAACTTCTATATGCATACATATCAGTACTCTAACGAACTATTTAAACTTTTCTACCAGACCTTATATCCGTCTGATTTACCTTCAGTATTCAGAATATCTGTAGCATCTTCTAGTGGTTCTGAACCATCATAATATGTTTTACCATAAACAGTAATAGGTTTTCTAAAACCGAGACCTGTTGCAACAAGCACTGCTGCTTTTGCCTCATATGGTTTTAATTTATCTGGTTTTAATTTTTCTAATTCTTCTACAACCGATATTGTCGTTCCTACTTTTCGTCTATCTTTTGGAACAGGATTGTATCTAGTCATGAAATAAATGCGATTTAAATCTTTATATAGTTAACTCTAAAGCACGAGTTAAATCTCATCTGGATTAAGAATAGGCTTTCCGAAGTCTGTTCTATTTTCAATAGCAATTCTAGGACAGGCAGTATTAACATAAGCATCAACTTTAATGCCTTCAAGTTTTTCAGGTCTTATCTCATCCATAGAAAGAATATAAGATTTTTTAGGTTTTAGCTTGTCTCTAACCTGTTTAGCTAACTTAATATTCATCTGACCTAACTTTGTAGAAACAAGTATGCCCCATACTTTAGCATCTCTTGATATAACCTGCGCAGCTATCCGTTGTTTCTCAAATAAACGAACATCAACTTCTTCAATTCTATTATGCTCAACATTCAGAATAAAAACAGGCTTTCCAGTCTTCAACGCAACGCCAATTGCATGAAATTTCCCAGATCCTATAAACAAAAAACAATCAACTTTATCAACAATCTTTTCAGCATTAGATACATCACATCCTAAAACCTGACCACCTAGAATAGCTCTATTACCAAGAACTTTTTTAGCAATATCCAATGAATCTAAAAACTGTACAGCAGATATCAAACCAATTTTATTAAATTTAATATTCAATTTACCAAGCGCTTCGGTTGGATCATAACTTTCCCGCTTCTCGACATATTCAACTTTAATGTCACTATCAATCATTTTAGAATGACCATAATGAACTATCTCATCGCATCCTAAAAGTTTAGCTTCATCTTCCCGTATATCACAGGACCCGTAGCATGATTCGCAGGAAATAACTACGTCCCCAAGCTCGTCAGCTATTTCTAACGCTTTAGTCTTTAGACCATCTGGAATCTGAAGAAACTTCATAAGAATTGATTAGATTTAAACTATTTAAAAACTTGCGATACAAGCGACGCGTAATTCACTATCTCAATGTATTTCAAAAATTCTAAAATAAACGGTACTATTATTAAGATTGCTAATATCAACAAAAGAACATACAGGCTCTTTTTCTTACCTTCTTCTCTAAATCCAAATAACATACCGGCAATCAAACCGCCAATGTGCGCAACATATGCAATATCTGTAACCCCGCCTTTAAACAAAACTATAGCAAATTCTGTTATGTTGAAAAATATATAGATTAATGCAATCAACAGTAGCGGAACTGGAACCAAATATGGAAACATCATAAACTCTAATGGTTTGACTAACATAGCCGCACCTAACAAACCAAATATAGCAGCAGATGCACCAACTACAGGAACAGCTGCAGGCATTATACCAACAAGAGTAGCAAATATAACAGCAATGTTTCCTACTATTGCAGATACGAAGAATATCAATAAGGTTTTCTTCCATCCAATCTCATGTTCTACAGCAGACCCAAAGAAAAATAATGCAATCATGTTAAGTACAATATGTTCAGCATTTGCATGCAAAAATATTGAAGTGATAAACACCCATAGTTTTCCAGCAAGTATGTTCTCTAAAGAAAATCCATAAGTATAAAATAGATTATTGAATGCTGCTTCTCCTAAAACGTAATTATAAAATATTTCAAAAAGAAATGTTACTATACACATTGCTATTAACAAATGTGTTGCATTAATTACATTTAATTTAACAGGCTTATCCATGAGATTTACCTTTCAGCTTCACTTACCCATGCTTTAACTTTGTCAATTGCATCTATGTTAACAGATAGAGAAGTTATACCCAAATCAACTAAGAAATTAACTATATCTTGTCTATTGCTTGGCGCTTCACCACATATTGACGACTCAACGCCATATTTCTTGCATGTTTCAATAACATAAGCAAATAAGAATTTCATTCCAGGATGCATTTCATTAAATAACGGGCTAAGTTCTTCATTACCACGATCCATACCAAGAGTCAACTGCGTCAAATCGTTGCTACCAAATGAAATAAAGTTAATTCCAGCTTTACAATATTCTTCTATAGATAATGCACAAGATGGAACTTCAACCATAATTCCAAATTTAACCTTTTCGCTTAGTCCAACATCTTTAGCGATTTCTTTAGATTTTACTAATTCAGAAACATCAAAAGAAAATGGTATCATTATACCAACATTATCTAAACCTTGTTCGTATAATTGCTTAATTGCCGTAAATTCTGCTTCTAATAATTCTTTCATAACAAGATCTCTTCGTATTCCATGTAAACCTAACATAGGATTTGCTTCTTTCGCTTCTTTGTCACCACCAATCATATTCGCATATTCATCTGTTCTAACGTCCAGACTTCGAACCCATACTGGTTTTGGATAAAATGCTTTCGCTACCGTACCAACTCCATCAACAATTAATTTTATTAAATCATCTTTTTTCTTTGCTCTAATGTATTCCATCGGATGATAACCAAATTTAGTAAGCATATGCTCTAAACGCAATAGACCAACACCGTCAGCTCTAACTCCCTTTTCAGCTGTTTCAGGAAAAGCTAAGTTAACTTTAATCAATGTACGAGTTTTTCCAAGCGGTCCCGTCTGTTTAACTTCCGGTTTTTCTTCCAATGACTTAAATTCGCCCATAAAAACTTTTCCATGTGTTGCATCTACTGTAACCATCTGACCTTCTTTCAAAGTTATTGTGGCTGTCTTTGTTCCAACGATGCATGGAATGCTTAATTCACGAGATACAATTGCTGCATGACAATTGTTAACTAAGACTGGAGTATACATTTCAGTAAATACAAGATAATTATGATTATCTTCAACTTCAATATTGTAAACATCCTGTTTTTCCAAATCATTTAATTTGATAATTCTTTGCATTCTTAAATCAGAATCAATTATTTTTGTTAGTTCTAAGCGCTCTTTTACGGAAGCCATTGAAAGTATTTTATCTCTTATTTTATCCGCATCAATCAAAAGATTACCTTTGACATAAGGCTTTATTCTTCCAAGATAATTTACGTCATTAATTATATCATCAAATATTTGTTTTGCCGCGAACATCTTTGTTCCGAATTTTCTTTTAGAAACATCACATTTAACTCTCTTAGTGTTTTCAATTATTTTATCCAATTTTTCCACAAATTGAATATTGTAACAATTATCTCTGTTTAAAGAAACCTGCGGATTTATTCCAAAACGAAGACATGAAATTATTATACTTTTAACAATATCATCTTTTCCGCTGAATATATGAAGCCTGCCACTTTTTGAACTGCCTTTGGTGCCATCGCCATCAATAAGACCTGCCATATAACTTAATAATACTTCATTAGGAACTGTCAGTGCAATATGCGATATATTCTCTCGCATCTCCGATAAAATCATGGCTGGCAGTTTTCTATTACAAACATAATCATTTGCAGAACCAACTATTTTTTCTCCTCTGATAAATCCTTCTGTTTTCTTTGTTCTACTAAAATTAATATCATAATTAAATACATTACTAAATGAATTTTGAACAGCTTTTATAAAATCTTTTTTAAGTTCAGTATCCTTTTGTGTAAACGTAACTCTTCCGCGCCTATTAGAAAGCGATACGTTTCCATCTGAAAATATAGAACCTGCTAAATATGCAAGTTCTTTTCCATCTCCTCCGTCGTTATTCAATAGCGGCGGTATTTTATCAACGGTGCATACAAATTCATTATTATCAATCATATCGCTGAGTTTTCTTTCAACTATATTTCTTTTGTCAAATGTGAGCATTTTGTGATCATGAGTAACTTTAAGCCGATTTCTTTTAGAACGCCCTGTTTGTGATACGCTTACTTCCCATACAGGCGCTTTTCTTTTCATTGTATTTTTAATTTTCTTCCATTCGGTTTTTAGAGTTTCTCTGTTTACAGACACTGTAAATAAATTATCATCTTTCATCTGATGAATTTGTTCCATTGTAAAGAATCCTTTATTTGTCAGTATCTTTGTGCCGCCTGCAAAACACGTCGCACCACCAGAATCAGTAATAATACCTGCTGCTTTTTCCATGGCCATAACCATATCTGGGTTAGTCATTCTTGTTACAAGTATGTCTCCTTTTGTTACTTTATGCATTTCAGAAATGTCTTTTACAATCTTAACTGGACCTATGCCTATACCAGGGCTTGCTCCTAGGCCTATTAATATAGGCGTTCCAACCACTGCTTTTGTCTTTGTTTTCTCTTCCAACGTCGTTACGGATCTGGTTTGCAATATGTACAGTTTTCCACGCTCAGATGCCCACTCAATATCCTGAGGGAACTTATAATGATTATCTATTTTTTTACATATCGCAGCAAGCATAAGTATTTCATTATCATTAAGAACTTCTAAATTTCTTTTATCTCTTGGAACATCTTTCTTAACAGTTAATCCTGAATATAAATCACGGGATCTCATCAAAATTTTATCTCCAATGTTTTTAGAAAGTATCTGTCCGTTATTCTTATCAATAACATAATGGTCTGGTTCTACCTCTCCCTGTACTATGGTTTCTCCTAATCCCCAGCAGGCTTCAATTATTATCTTATTAGCTCCACCAACTGGATTCATTGGATCTACAGTGAAAGCAATTCCAGAACGATCAGAATTAACCATTTTCTGAACAATAACAGATATGCCTGTATCTTGAGGCTGCTTATTTTTATTTCTATAATAAATAACTCTAGGTGTATACAATGATGCCCAACATTTAATTACAGATAATAATAAGTTTTTATCGCCACGAATATTCAAAAATGTTTCATATTGGCCAGCAGATGAAGCACCTTTTGCATCTTCTTCAACTCCAGACGATCGAACTGCTACGAACGGAGCATCTTTACCTGCTTTAATAAATTCAAATGCCGCGCCACCCACGTCTTCGCCGTAAGCCATTCTTTTATAGGACTGCAAAATAGCATCTTCAACAGCAGAAGGTATTCTACCATTAAGTATAGCTCCTTTTATTTTATCTGAACCTTCTTTCAACGAAGTCACATTGTTAAAATCAACCTTACCTATTATCTCAGCTATCTTTTCTTTAAGGTCATTTTCTTCAACAAACTTAGCATATGCTTCAGTTGTAATGAAAAAAGCTGGCGGAACTGGAAAATCAGCATTAATCAACTCTGCTAGATTGGCTCCCTTGCCTCCTATCTCAGCAACGTTCGTCTTACCCAAATTATCAGAAGTTAAAACAAATGGCATATATATAATACAACTGGCCTTAAATAAATGTTTTGCTTTGAGAAAGGTTTAAATAGCATATTTACAATACATGGTTTATTCAAGGAGGTACTATATGTCTGAAGAATGGCGAAATTGGAAACATATAACAAAATTAGATCCTGATAAAAAAATAACTCCGGCAGTAATTGATGCAATAATTGCAACAAAAACAGATGCAATAATGATTTCTGGTACCTTAGGCATTACTAAAGAAAAAGTGAATAAAGTACTAAAACTGTTAAAAGACTATGATATTCCTAAAGTTTTAGAACCGGCTACGCCACAAGGCATGGTATATAGTGGATATGACTGGCTATTCGTACCTTCTGTGTTTAATACAAACAACCATATGTGGATAAATGGAATGCATAAACTATGGGCAAAATACGATAAAGATAAGATAAATTGGGATATTGTGGTGCCTGAAGCATTGATTATTCTTAATCCGAAATGTTCAGCAGCTAAAGTTACGAAAGCTAAACCACTGAATAAAGAAGATACTGTTGCGGCTGCCATGACAGCTGAAAGATATTTTAAATTCCCAGTTGTTTATGTTGAATATTCTGGAATGTATGGTGATCCAGAAGTTGTTAAAGCTGTAAGTGAGAACCTAAAATCAGCTAAATTAATCTATGGTGGTGGAATTAGAACACAAGATCAAGCAGCTGAGATGAGCCAATATGCTACTATTGTAGTAGGAAATACGATTTATGATGAAGGATTAGGGACTTTTGTTAATACAATACGAGGAACATTGATTAAAGAACTAAAAACAATTAATCAACGTTTGAAAGAACTGAAAGAAATAAAAGATAGAAAAATAAGAGAACGCAAAGAAAAGAAAATAGAAATAAAAATTAAAAAAATACAAAAAAATTCTAAAAAAATAAAGATACCTAAAAAAAGATTTAATATAAGATTTAAGAAAAAAGCTTAAAAAAGGTATTATCTAGCAATCATTTCTTCCAAATTCTTACTTGTGCAATTGCTGCAGCGACAAGTGATATTATTAAGAAATACCAAGGATTAACGCTATTAATCCAGTTCATCATAGCAGGCCATATTGTTATTGCAAATAATACAAAAGCTACAACTGAAATTTTCATTAGAGCTAAATCAAGTAGTTTTAATTTTTTTATTTGTTTATCAAACATTTTATTATCACTGTATATAGTGTTCAGTTTAAGGCCCAAACATCACTCTGCCGAAGCAAAGCTGAATTTCAATCCGAAAATCTACGTTCCGACATCTGGATTATCCTCCCAAACACAATAATAGATTATTATCTTAGAATATAAAGCTTTCGTTTATTTAACAAACACGGAATCTACGAGAAATATTTAATAGCTATCGTCTAATAAGTCTCCTTTAAATATTTTCCAAATATCAAAAATAATTACTATGATTAAAGACATTAACGCGGCACTTACAAAATAATACCATGAGATAGGAGTTGTTTCAAATATTATATTTAAAGGAGTGTAGATAATGAGCAGTGTGGCTACAATTGATGCGATAGATGCATAAACTAAATATTTATTTGCAAGTAGTGGAAGTTTATGTACTGGATATCTAAATGATCTAAAATTAAAAGCATTGGCAATTTCAATAAATATTAATGTTACTAGAGCGATTGTTCTCGCAGTTACTATATCTAGATGTAAAATATTAAGTGCAAAATAAAATGTACCTAAAGTAATAATACCCATTATTGATCCAGAAACTATTAACAATTTAATCAATTGTTTATTTAATATGCGTGATTCTTTTCTTGGCTTTGATTTCATAACATCTCTTGAAGCTGGATTAAAACCTAAAGTTAATGCTGGTAAATCATCTGTAATAAGATTCATGAACAGAATCTGCAATGCAAGCAAAGGTAATGGCAGTCCAATCAGTATACCAAAGAATATAACAAATAATTCAGCACAATTGCATGAAAGTTGATAAGTGATGAATTTTCTTATATTGTTAAAAATAGTCCTACCTTCGCTTATTGCAGAAATAATAGTAACAAAATTATTATCCTTTAAAGTTAAATCAGCTGCTTCTCTTGAGACGTCTGTACCACCCTTACCCATCGCTATGCCTATATGGGCTTCCCTTAAAGCTGGTGCGTCATTAACACCATCACCTGTCATTGCAACAATTTCTTTATTTTGTTTAAGTGCTCTTACTATTCTTAATTTATGTTCTGGTTTTACTCTTGCAAAGATAACAATACCTTTTACAATTTTAGAAAGTTCATCATCTGTTAATTTATCAAGTTCTTCGTCTATAAGAACATTTCCACGAAGACCTATTTCCTTAGCTATTTCAATTGCCGTCTCTTTATTATCTCCAGTTATCATCTTAACATCTATTCCAGCATGTTTGCATAATTTTAAGGCCGATTTAACTTCAACTCTAGGAGGATCTTCTAAAGCAACCAATCCTAAAAATACAAGATCTTGTTCAAAATGATCCTTTTCGAAAGAAGCAGTCTGTTTATAGGCAAGTGCAAGAACTCTAAATTTTTTCATTGTAAATTTAGTATTAAGTTTTAATATCTTTTTCTTTTCTCTTTCATTTATTTTAATAACTTTATTGTTTTTCTGCATATACTTACAATTATTTATTATTATTTCAGGGGCGCCTTTTGAATATACGAATTTTCCACTTTTCTCTTTACATAAAACAGACATTATTTTTCTATTAGAATTAAATGGAATCTCCTGATTTCTTGTAAAATTTAAATCTTCTTTAAAAATTCCTGCTTTCGCAGCCATTATAAGTAATGCTACCTCTGTTGGAGTACCTCTTGTAGCATATTCGCTATCTTCTCCCTTTCTTTCAATATTTGCATCATTACACAAAACTGCTGTTTTCAAGAGTAGATTTAATGCTGCAATTTTCTTTGTATCTACTTTAATATTATCACGCGAAACGTTTCCATGCGTATCATAACCTATACCGGAAACATCAAAGAAATCATCATTACAAAATATTTTCTTAATTGTCATTTCTCCTTTTGTTATTGTTCCTGTTTTATCAGCACATATAACAGTAGTTTCACCGAGAGTTTCTATTATAGACATTCTATTTACTATTGCATTTTGTTTAGACATTCTATAGGCTCCAGATGCTAGAGTTGATGCTAATACGACCGGGAAACCTTCAGGAAATGCAGAAACTGACAATGCAATTACTACAATAACAACTTCAATTATCAAATCATAAGAAAGTGGTAAATTTCTTACTAACATAATAATACCAGTTAGAACAGAAACAGAGATTGCTACAAAAACCATATATTTTACAATATCATTTACTTTCTTTTGGAGCGGTAATTCTTTTTCTGCTGTAGATATCATACCAGCTATTTTTCCAAATTCAGTATTCATACCGGTGTGCAAAACTTTTGCAAGACATCTTCCATTAACAATATGAGTACCCATGTAAGCCATATTATCTTTATTATATTTTTTTTCATTCTTTCCGGCATATTTCTTTATTTCACGGGACTCTCCTGTTAGAATCGCCTCATCTATTCGTAGTTCTTTTTCCTTCAAAATTAAACAGTCTGCTGGAATCTTCTCACCGTTTCTTAAAATAACAATATCGCCAGGCACTATTTCTCTTGACGGAATTTCTATCTCCTTACCATCTCGTATAACGATAGAAACTGAAACGAGTATTTGTTTTAATGCCTTTACTGCTCTTTCTGCTCGATACTCTTGAAAAAATCCAACTATTATTACAATACTTACAACTCCTAGAATAGCATATGCTGTTACTATTTTTCCAACAAAAAAAGATAACATCGCTGAAGCAAATAACATATAAATTACAAAATTTTTATTTATTTGCCTTAAGAGAATTTCAAGTGGTGATACACGGAGAAGCTCTGTTATCTCATTGTAACCATATTTTTCTAGTCCTCGTTTAGCCTCTATTTGACTTAATCCTTCACCACTTATCATAAATATATTAATTCATCTGGATAAATAAAGATTATTAAAATTATTATTTTATACATTTACACTTCAAAAAAATTAAATCTCTCCTCTTCTATGACTTTCTAGCCAATTCGAAAAATCTTTTCGTTCTTTCACACTTAATGTACTTCCTAACTGATCTGATGATACGGATCCATAAAATTCGTGTATCTCCGGTTTAACGTCAATAATCATTATGCCTTGATTTTTAAGATGTTCGTTAGATTCATCATTTAATGTGTTTAATATTATTTTTGGACTAAGATCTCTTATTAGATTTAATGCCTGAATAGAATCTTTCAATGCTCTAAACCAAACAACCTGACCTTTTAGACCATAGTCTCTGTGCGCAAACATTATCGTATCTTTATCAAATTCGTTTATTATTATAACTGGTATTTTATTAGTTGTTTTTATTGCCTGAAATTCTTGTTCTTTACGATATTGTGAATCGTGTATTTTTGACACTTCTCTTTGTTTCTTTAATTCAAGCTGCATCTGTTTTATTATAATGTCTCTTACGCGTATCTCTTTATCTTTCATTATTTCCTTTCTTGTCTGGTCATTTCTCTTAATTTGTTCTGCAGCAAGTCTCTTCTTATGTTCAGAAAGTTCTTTAGCTTTGCTTTCTATTTTTTTAGTATATATCTCAAGAATCTCATATCTTTTGCGTATATCATTTGACTGTTTTTTAAAAGTTTCAGCAGCTGCTTTCCAGTCAACTACTTCTGGAATAAGTTCAATCTTTTCATTATATTTTGATTTCGAAACAGTCTTAGCCATAGTGTTATATTGAGAACTCAATGTATAAATATTTATTCGTACTTAGAAACTAGCACTTTTCTAATCTTTTTAGCAGTTGTTTTTCCTATATTTTCTACTTTAGCCAGTGTTTTCTCAGATGCATTGAATATCTTCCCTGGGGTCTTTAGATGTTTCAAAAGAGATCGTGCTCTTACTATAGACACGCCTGGCAGACCATGAACCAACAGTTCCTGTTGGTCTTTCAATGAAGTAGCTTTTTTCTTTTCTATGAATGATACTGTCTTTCTTTCATCTATTTGTTCTCTTCGTGCTATACAAAAAATCATACCAACGGTCTCTGCTACGTTCTTAGTCCATATAATTGGTATCTTAAAATCTAACGCGATTGAAGCCAGTGCACCACGAACAGCGTTAGGATGTAAACGATCATATAAATCATTTCCTTCTATAATCAAAATAGGTTTTTCAAAGTTTTCTCGTAGATCTTTCATTTGTTGGAATAGACGTTTGTCAACTATACTACTTAAGAAATCTGAAGCGGTATTGTGCAATAATACTGGCACCATTCCTCCTACAAAATTTTCTGAATTCTTAACTGAAAAATCGTAAACCACATGATTCCCATGTATCTTTTCTATTTTTCTTATTCTTTTCAAATAAATTTCATTGGAGTACAATTTTGTCAGTAAAAACAATGAATCAAAACCTATCTTTCTGTTGATCTTTTCATATAGATTTGTAATGAAACTCTCTGTTTTAAACAGCTTCTCATTTCTGTAAATAGTATTTATAAAATATGTGTTTATATTTAATTTTCTAAGCATCTTTCTTAGCGTTATAAAATCAATTTTTATTTCTTCCAACCCATGCTCACTTCTTATTATATTTATTAAATCTAAAAATATTTGTGTCGATTTTGCATAATTATTAGTTAGGTTTCTTACTGTGCTATAATGGATATGATATTTTTTAGCAAATTCTTTCTTATTGTATTTCTTTACTATTTCTTTAAACTCAGCGATATAGAACGGTTTCATATTATAAAGATATTTTATATAATTGGTTGTTTTATACAATTCACAGAGTTCTTCATGGTTTAATTTTAACAGCGGTTTATAAAAAAGATGGGACGCGTCAATCGGTATCATTCGCGATTTGTATGTTCTATTTATTTTGAACTCTTTTGTTGGTATCTGACCGACATAATTCAAAAAATTCTGCAAAGATTTGGTTTGAATAGACAACTCATAATATTTACGTCTTTTCTCCATGTAGGTTTTATAAATAAATAAAACATCATTTTCTATGTGTAATGAATATAACAAATATGATAATCCAGCGATTAAACTTTTTGATTTTGAACAAACCTTTAACTGTGGGTTATGTCTATCATTTTTATTTACATAACCGTCTCCGAACAAATAACCGCGTATAAAAGCAGCTTTTAGTTTATTTGGCGCTGTTAAAACAAAAGGCGGTATTATTTTGCTATCAGCAAGTCTTTTTCCTGCGAATATATCGGAGAAAATCCTGCTATAAATCTTACTATTTATTTTATAGGCATCTTTATCTTTACAATAATTTCCAAAAACCTCTTTCAAGTAATATTCTATTATTTTATTTCTTTCGTCGTTTTTTTGCGATATGCATACCGTATTGTCATAAAAGTGCCCATCAGCAACAGTTAGCCCTAAAACAAAGAATAAGTTTTCATTAAAATCTGGTATTTTATAAACAGCTTTAGAAGAATGTAATCTAAATTCGGTAGATTGTAAATCAAAACCTTTTGTGGAATTAGACTGCGCATTAGTTAAATATTCGTTGAAATTGTTATATATTTTAGGGTTTTCTTCTAAAAGTTTTGGCGGAACTATCAATAAATAATCTCCAACCCGCAACTGCTTTGTCGGTATGCATTCAATTCTTTTGTTCTTTAAAACATATACATTATGACCGCCAGTCACTTTAATCTGAAAATCTATTTCATTTTTAAATTTTCTTTTACGAATTGTTGTGAAAGAAATTCCATATAAATCAGATGATTTATGCGAAGTAACATCATAAACATCAAACCAATCTATTTTTTTATTTTTAAAATCGGTTCCCATAACTTTGATTTTAAAATTATTTTTGAAAAGATAATATGCCTGTTCAATCGGAATAACTGCGATTTTATCATTAATCAATACTATTACTGGTGTATCAGAAACTACACTTTTTCTTTCTATGCAAACACGGTCTGAAACCAAAAAATCGCCGTAAGGTAACATCTTTTTCTGTATCTCACAGTCATACTGAGCAAAATGATCAATGACATTTGCGCTGACCTCCCTAGTATCCACGTAGATTAGAACATTGCTCATAGTTAAACTTAAATAATCCAGAGTATATATAATTATTATCGTCTGAGAAGAATTCAACACTTCAGAGTTTCGGTCTCCGGACTTGGATTCAGATATCTTCGGATGTTCAGAGAGGTTTGGACTTCAGATCGGACGATGCTTATTTTTTATAAAATCATTTAACGTATTTTTATTTTGCATTGTCTTTAGAATTGATTTCATATTCTTTTCTTTGCGCTGAGCCGAATAGTGATAGCAAAAATAATTGAATTACGAGAAGAAATAGTAAACAGTCTCCCAGTAGATTATTATAAATATCTTTTACAAGGATTGTTTGCTGGAGATGGTTCGATAGAATTGACTAAAAAGAAAACAATAAGAGAAATCAATTTCACGAATTGTGAGGAAGATATCCGCCATATGATGGGAAAATTATTAGATGTATTCAACATTAAGTACAAGAACGATGTGAACAAAAAGGAGATTAGAATTTACGGCTATGATAATTTTAGAAAAATAAATCAGCTGGATATATTCAAATTCCATCCAGAAAGAAATGAAAAATTTAGGATTGGTTTAGAAAACGCTAAAACTCTGAAATAGTCTTTTGTTTTTTATCCTCTTGCATGCCTTTAAGGATTCCTTGCATTTTTTTCTCTCCGCGATGAGACATCCAATGATATACCTCGTCTCTGGTGTCTTTAGTTAAAAGAATTATTATCTTCCCACATTTGACTCTTCCAACACGGCCTCTTCTTTGGATTAAACGAATCGATGACGATACACTATCATAAAATATAGCCATATCAGCAGATTCAATCGAAAGTCCTTCCTCTCCAATAGGCGATGTAATCATACAATTAAAAATATCACACTCATAGTCTCGTATTACACTAATCTGTTCTTTCTGAGTTAAACCACGTTCACCACGCTGACCAATTAAAACAACTGGATTACATACTTTTTTCAAAACATCATATAACGCACTAATATTATCCCTAAAATGTGAAAATACTATAATTTTTACTTTTGGATTTTGCTTTAATTCATTTTTTATAATTTCTGTAATCTTATTTATCTTAGGATGCTCATTGGTATAATTATCTATTAAATTAATTATTGTATTTATTCTCGGATCATTCATTATTCTTTTATCAGATGCAGTTTCTTTTCGTTTAGTTTTATCTAAATATTTTCTTAATGAATTAATGCTCTGTGTTTCTAAAAGTTCAAGTATATACATTATTTTAATTAATTCGGCAGTTGATGCAATTAAATGATAATAAACTGGATTCTTTTCTTCAGCAAGTTGTCTAGAAAATCTTTTCTGCGCATCTAACGCATCTGTTTTATTTCTGATTTGCAATCCATTACTGTTAAGTTTCAATATCTTTTCTTTGATTATCTCCTTTAGTTTCGCTTGTATTTTTTTCATTTCTTCGTGTAAATCAACATGAACATATTCTATTTCTTTTTCGTTTATGTATTCTTTTACATCATCGTCTAACTCGGTTCGTATCTCAACTGCGTCGATAGAAAGATTTTTTCTAATTATATCTATTTTTTCTCTTGTTGAGCCGGGCGATGCGGTTAATGCTAAAATTCTTGGAAATTTAGACAATTTCATATATTTCTCTGCAACGTATGTGTATGCATAAGAACCAACTGCTTTGTGCGCTTCGTCTACAGTTAGCATAGAAAATTCAGATAAATCAATTATATTATTCTGAATATCATTTTCAATTGTTTGAGGTGTAGCAATAACTATAGTAGAAATATTATATATTTTCTTTCTCTGTAATGGGGGAGTCGTTCCAGTTACTAAAGTAATGTCACCTATAATCTTAAAGAATTTTTCAAATGATTTCTGATGTTGCGCACATAGCGGGCGAGTTGGTGAAATAATCAATATTTTAGAATCAGGATATTTCTGTAAACGATGTGCTGCAAGTAAAACAGATATGTTTGTCTTACCAGTTCCTGTAGGTAGAACGACCAACGTGTTCTTGTTTACAGCTGTGTTCAATATACTACTCTGATAAAGTCTTTCTTCTATCGTATTTGATTTTATGAGAGAATGATTAACATAGTTCATAATAATATAATCTGTTTCAGAGGTTTTAAATCTAAATATTGCCAATTCTCTTCGAAACAATATCTTTTACATCCTGTGGATTCCACTGGCCACCGACAATTATACATTCATTCTTGTTATTTATTGTTATGGAACTTTGGGAGGTTTTGTCATTTTTGATTTCTACAAAACCAGATAGTTTATCTGGGCACTTTCCCAAATCTTCAAGCACATGGCAGTTATAATGGATATTTCTTCCCATCATCAAATCTCTCCAGTTAGAAACATATTCATATGCATCACCTATTGATGAACATAGATCTGGTGCCATTGTATAAATGCGCGAATCAGATGGTGATCTTATTGTCTTTCTGTTAAATGATCCTTCACGGTATCCTGGCGGGACAAGACTCAAGTATAAATTAACAACATTAAGCGGTTCTGTCTCTGGTACGTTCTGAACTGATATTCTTTTTGGTCTTGCCATGTAAATACATAGAACCGAAAAGGATTTAAATCTTCTCTTTCAAAGCTGTTGGTGAACCACCAGCATGCTAAAGTATTTATAGTACAAATGTACTAATCGGCATATGAAAGTTTATCATTTATATGATTTTCCTGATACAATAAGAATTTTATTAAAAAATAATTATAGGATTGAAATGTTTAGAAATCTTTTACAAATTTTTGGTGCAATTACAGAAATAGCAAAAAGTGTAGATGTAAAACCAAAGACAATTCATGATTTTAAGAAAGGAAAAAACAGCAGAAACACAGATTATTTTGTAGCACTTTCTTTAATCAGGAGGATGAGCAAATTATTGATTAAAAATAATTATAAAGAGTTTTCTATGAAGAATATAGAAAAACAGGTAGTGGCATACAAAACCAACAGCGCCTCTAATCCAATTTTAAAACCAAGATTGCCTTTAGTTGAAGATGAAAGACTGATTAGAATTTACACCCATCTGATTGGAGATAGATATGGTGGTGGAAAATATATCAGAAAAACCGGTGGAAATTTTTATGTGAATCCTGCTTATACGAATACTAATGACGCTTTAATTAATAGATTTGCAAAAGATTTAGATGTATTTGGCAAGGTACCGTATGATAAAAGAACGGGAGATGGACATTATAAAGTAAATCTTCCGATGTCAATAAAATATATTTTAGAGCATATTTACAATGAAGAGATTTCGGCAAGCAGAGGTGGATTGCCAAAGAGATTTTTTAAATTAAGTAGGAAACTTAAATTCGAGATTATCAAAGCTTTTTGTGATGATGAAGGCACTGTAAGAGATAGTGCGATTATTGTAAGCTCTGGCAATAAAAAACAATTAGAAGACATAGAAAAAATTATGTTATCTGTAAAATTTAATCCAGAATTTATTATACCCATTAAAAATCCTAAATCTAATCTTTATACCCTTGGATTTAGAAATCAAAATTTTACGATGTATGGCAATAAACTAGGTTTCGAGCACACGGAAAAGAAAAAGATTATGAAATTTCAATTAAAACGAAGAGCGAATCCAAAAATAATAAAACCTGGCGAAAGTAGAAAAAGAATACTTAGACTATTAGAGGAAAATCCTCGAACAAGTTTAGAATTAGCTATGCGTTTAGGAATAAGCCAAAATACAACTGGTCAAAATTTAAGAATTTTAGCAAATGAAGAGAAAATTAAAAGATATAGAATACCGGGAAAAAATAACTTTGAATACAGTTTATCCTAATTTTTCCTTCATAGCAATTGGGGATGAGCCCGCATGCCACGATACTCTCGGTCTTACTTGTATGTTAAATAATCTTTCAGAATTATCATCAAGAATAACAGCAGCACCTTTTGTCTTTGGTAAATTTGTAATAGATTTTCTAATATCATCAAGTAAATAAGTTTGCATAATCTGAGACAACGCATCTAAATCTGGTTTAGAAGTTAAACGATGTGATAAAACTAAATCGGCTTGAGCTACAGCTGTTTCGTGTAGTTTGTTAGGACGCTGCGTGATAAAAACTAAACTTATTCCAGGCTGTCTACCCTGCGTGACTAATGTTAACAGATCGTGTGATGCTGCAGTTGTTCCTTCTGCTGGCAAGAACTGATGAGCTTCATCCATTATTATCCAAGTCATTGGTATTTTCTTTGTTTCTTCACCACTTATCAGAGCAAGTTCTTCCTCACGTCGTGCAGCTACTCTAGCAAAATATATTTCTCTTGCGAGGATACCAAGCATTAAATTTCTTACATTCCACTCCTGCAACGATACGTCTAGAACTGTAGCTATACCTGGTTTTAAGAATGTTTCAATCGGAGTCGCTTCATTTGAAAATATGCCCCATGATTCTGCTGCCATGAATCGATTTTCTAAAGCAAGTTTGTCTTTTTCTTCAGAACGATCATCATGTTCAATCTCTTCTATTATTTCTTTAACAGTATACGATGTACCGTGAAGTTTTTTCAAAGTTCTTTCTAAAAGTATTCCTAAATTATCATAAAGATCTATGCCGAATGTTAATGCCCAATCTGCTGATGATAATTCGCTAGGTTTGATCGCAAACACGCCGTCAAAAGTTATTCCAGATTTTTCATAAAAATCTCTAAGCCCGATTGGAATTATGTGCTGTATAGGATATCCTTTTGGCTTCATATTCCAGTCGACAAGTATAGAATAATCTTTTTCATTTGGATTTTTCATTGACCAGAAAATTCCCATGGTATCAATCATTAAACAAGTTAATCCTTTTCTGATATCTTCGGGAAGTTCCATTATTTCTTCTGCAATTACAGCGCCAGAGTAAGACTTCCCGCTGCCGCGCTTACCTGAAATAAGAATTAGGTGCGGTCTAACTACATCCATTAAAACTCTATTAGTCAAATGAGATTCAAAACCAGAGCCGACTACATGTTTTCCAATAAATATACATCCTGTCTTTCCGTATTTCTGTATATCTTCTGGGTCTCTTCCGACTATAATGTCTTCAACTGCCATACTAAGAATTTAGAATAGGTTAAATAAAAAGGTTTAAAAATAGATGTTAATACACTACTTTATCAATCTCGCGATTATATGCACTTGTTCTAACTGTACGTCTGCCATATTCTACATTATTTGAATTTCCTACAATATACATCATATCAAAACCTACAATTCTCCAATAATAGATATATTTTTTTCTTTCAACTCATCAATATAATTTTGTGATATCACAATAACAGCATTTCCATTTTCTTTCGCTTTTTTTATCTGCGATAAATATCCTGTGAATTTTCTAAATTCAATAATGTTTGGAGATGAACCAACTGCTGATAAAGTTGTATCAGTCATACCTAATGCATATCTAATTGCATCGCTTTTACTTTCAGTACCAAGAGTTTTCATAATATTATTTAGAATTTTTTCTACGTTTTCGTCAGATCGAAAACTTAACTTGGCACCATTATATTTTCCAGCCATTACAAACCACTCTAATTATCCAAACCCGCCACCAATTGAATTTTCATCAATCAATACGCTCGTCCCTGGATATACATATTTTACTAATATGTGATATGCATCTGAGTTTGGCGTGAATAGTGGTTCATGATGTAATATGTAAATCGTTTGATCATCTTCCTTTGGACAAAATAAACGACCATCTTTCGCCTTTTCAAATAATCCATATTCTGTAAACGTGTCAATTATGTCTGGTAATGTTTCTATAAAATCTTGATATGACATCATAAATCACCTGTCATTGAAGTTAATCTATTAAAAAATTTATTTTCCATTTTCAAATCTTCCTGATAACTTTTCTGATCTATTTTAATATATTCTAAAGAATTATTAGGGGTTGATTGTATTTTAATAAGTGTTTTCAAATCTTTTATTTCGGATTTTGTTTCAGGTATATTTTTATTTTTACCTATCATTTTCAAGTATAACATGCTACGAGCAAGAGAATATATGCTTTTTTCAAAGTAATTGTGGTCTGTATTTTCAATCTCAACTCTTTCCATAAACTTACCAAAATTTTTTATAACTTTATCTTCAGTCATCATAAATCACCTTTTCGTTGTTTTTTGTTTAATTCGTCTATACATTCGTGAAAGTATTCTACATCTACATATCCAATACCAATAATTTTTTTAGTCGTCTGTGGACCAATTGATTTCGCGAGAGTTTTATAGATATCTTCAGCAGGACATTTTAGTTTTTTGTTTTTGAAAGGAGGGTAGACAGATTTGCTTGATGTTGAATATAAAACCACGGTAGTAGCTACACCAAAATTTACTTCACATTGTTCTGCAAGTTCGCGAAGAGCAGAACATCTATCTCTTGATACTACACATCGATATTCTCTACCGTCTCCTTCTGATGCGTTAGCTGTCTCATCTATTATAAAATCCCTTCTATCTTCTATCCATTCTTCTGCATTGGCGTATTGATGGGGAGATAATTGAATCTTTTCAATTACTTCTTTTCCAAATTCAGTCAGAGATGCATAAACCTGCGATAAATTTTTATTCATCATAAATCACCTAAGCAATATATGGCGTCAATTGATCGTCGCATGATGCTACAAAACCTGACTCATATACATGGTCTGTTCTCTTACCCTCTTTATCAAAAGTTGCAACAGTTTTTCCATCTGCTGTATCATTTACTTTATTTTCTTTATCTGGATCACTCATTTTTTATCACCATATTCAATTGAAAAATCAATTCCTTGTTTCTTTGGTTCTGATTTTGACTGTGTTTTTGTTTTTCCAAACAATGATTTTAATTTCTTATCCATTTTTTCTTTATTTCTTGAATAGTAAAGTAAACCTGCTACTATCAAAATTATAAGCAATCCAACTATTGCGCTTAACACTGGATTATCTGTCAGATAAATAATATAACCTGTCAATCCTGTTGGGCATATTCTTGTTTCTATTGTTTCTACACAACTGTATCCAGTTGTATCATCGCAAGTGTAAACTGTTCTTGTCTGATTACCATTTACATCACAAGTTGCCCATACACTTGGTTCTAAACAATTTGCACATGCTGCTGGATTATTTATTATCTGTACAACTGCTGATGATGACACTGTTGCTTTTGGATGATTACCTGAAGCTGTCAATGTCATTGAGTGTGATCCGCCTTTTGTTCCATTTGGTATCATTAATGCTACACTAAATGTTGCAGTTTCTCCTGGCGCCATGTTTCTTATTACACCAGGTGATATTGTTGTCCATCCTGGATCTGAAGCTAAAGTTACATCATATATATTTGTTTGTCCTGTGTTTGTTACTGTTGCAGTGAATGTAGCTGTCTGGCCTTGTATTACTGTAATTGCTCCAGGTGCTGATAATGATATCTGTATAATACCATCCGGAGTTGAAGGACCGCCGCCACCGCCGCCGCCACCGCCGCCGCCACCACCATTATAATATATTGGATTTACATATACACTTACATCATCTGTTGCAGTTGCACCGTTGTTATCAGTTACTGTTAATCTTATAGTGTAAGTTCCAGTTGAATCAAATCCATATATAACCGAACTTCCTGTTTTAACATTACCATTTAAATTCCATGAATATGAAACTATTGTTCCATCTAAATCATATGATCCTACTCCGTTTAATGATGCAGCTCCACCTACTGTTATTATTTGATCTGCGCCTGCCATTGCTACCGGAGGTATATTTAATGGATATACCCATTGTGTATCAGATGAAACTGTTACAAAATAACCTTTACCTGGCTCAAAACTTTCTGTATCAACTACACAAGTTCTCAAAACTTTCACAGTTAAATCTGTTGTATCTTGGCATTCTACCAGAGTAACGTTATCTTTTATGAACCATAGTGCTAAATCAATTCTCTTTGATTCGTTTGAAGTCCATCCAATCATGTTTACTCCATTAACTAAATCAACTGTTCTTTCTCCAGGCACTGTACCTAAAATTGTTATTGATCTATCTGTATCTGCATATAACCAATAACCTTTGTCAGGAACTACTTCTGCTAAAGTTCCTAATCCAGTTGTTGAATTATATTCTAACCAATTTGTTCCATCAAAGTGTTGTATTACATAATTTGTTCCCCAAATGCTTACATCTGAAGTCAATACTGGTTGTGATGGTATTAATGATAATGAAATTAAATTCCAACCCATACTTACTGGTACATCTTGACTATCTACAACTGTCCACGACGTAAATACTTCTGCTTCATTTCCATATACATCAACACATCTTACATAATAAGTTTGTGGTCCTAAATCTAATCCGCTCAATAGTGTTGAATGTAACATACCTGCTGGACCCATCAATGTTATTGGGTTTGCTGATGTTCCAAAGTAACATGTTGCAGCTTCATTTGTTGTTGCATTTAACCATGTAACATTAGAGCTGAATAAACCTGGTGATGTTATTGTTATTACTGGTGGTGTTGTATCTACAACTGTTAACCATCTTGTTATTGCTGTGTTCGTATAGTTTGTTGCGCCTGTTAATTCTAATGTATAATTATAAATTCCTACTGGAAGTGTTTGCACATCTGTTAGACTGCCCAATAGCATGTTATCTAAGTAAAGTGATATTGTTCCTTCTGTAATTGTTGTCCATCCAAGTGCTGTTGTTAATGTAGATTGTTCTACTGTTATATTACTTTCATTTCCGTTTAATGATAAGTGTATTAATCCTAATACTGGATCTGTTGGATCAACTGGATTAATTGGTGATATTACATATGTTAAAGATCCTGTTTGATTTACATTTCCTGTTCCATCAGCTGCTGTCCATTCGTACGTGTATGTACCTGCTGATAAATCAGTTAATACAACTGCATAAGTATTTTCAACTAATGTTGATGGATAAATTGTTCCATCAAATGTAAATGTAGTGCTAGTTACAGCAACATTATCAATCCAATCAATACTAAATGTATAATCTGCGCCTGGTGTATAAGTTACGTCAGTCATTGGATTTGTAGTTTCATTAAAGTATTGTGGTGCTTCTGTATCTGCAATAACATGAGCTGTTCTTTCTACTGGAACTGCTGTATAATTTACTGAAGTTAATTCTATTCTATAAATATAATCTCCTAATGTCATTCCTGTTTCTGACGCAATTACGCCACTTGGTGATATACCGCTATCTAAAAATGCACTGTTTCTATAAAGAGTGTATGTTCCTTCCAATGCATCTGATCCTGCAGCAACTGTATAATCTGCTGGGGCAATATATGATCTATCTGAATCAAATCCATCTATTGTTACATAAAATGTTGCTGATGCTTTTGTAATTTGATAATTTAATGCGCCAGTTGTTGCTATATTTGTATTTACATCTGTTGCTGACCACGAATATGTATAACCAACTTCGTTTGCTGCTAAATCAGTTAATACAACTGTATAAGTATTTCCAACTGGTGTTGGTGAATAATCGACTCCATTGAATGTAAATATTACTGAACTTATACCTACATTATCAGTTACATCAGCACTGAAAGTGTATGTTGCACCTGGTGCATATGTTGGAGCTACTGGATCTACACTTGGAACTATTACTGGTGCATCTGTGTCAATCGTAATAATTACAATTCTTGTAACATCAGCTGCCTGATAATTTACATCGCTGAATGTTGCTACATAAGTATGATCTGTTGTTATTGGTTCATCTATTGTTGTTTCTACTCCAGTAAATATTGGTGTTCCGTCTCTTGTTAGAGTAATTGTTCCTGAACCTAAATCGCTCCATACATGAATTGAATATATTCCAGGTTGCTGCATGTAAGTCTGATCATTTTCTGTTCCGTTGACTGAAATGTGCAATGTTGTTGTTGCTTGATTTACTAAATAAGGAACTGGAACTATTGTTGTTCCGAAATAATTTGTGCTTTCAGCTACGCTACATTCGAAACCAGGAGTGTTATAATTATTTGCATCTAA